>ERZ1673742.410-NODE-410-length-58182-cov-9.362706_pt1 | contig 58182 bp, 46 predicted proteins | sample MGYA00580208_ERZ1673742 | MGnify/ENA primary metagenome ERZ1673742 (study PRJEB41218, sample SAMN15661774) | gut metagenome | host: Homo sapiens | place: Canada: London | collected 2015-08-20/2019-03-30 | study: EMG produced TPA metagenomics assembly of...
CCTCGCCGTCGCGGTCGAGGATGGCCGGGTTCTGCATCAGGTGGCCGACGTTACGGACCAGGTTCAGGGAACGACCGTGCAGGGTGACCTCGGAACCGTCAAGAGCGGTGTAGGTGCGGTCGTCGTTGATGGTACGGGACAGCTTCTTGCCGCCACGGGTGAACTCTACTGCGAGGTCACCGACGTTCAGGCCCAGCCAGTTGGTGTAACCCAGGGTCTTGTCGGCAGCGTCGACTGCGGCGACAGAGTCCTCGAGGTCCATGATGTTGGTGACAGCGGCTTCCAGGATGATGTCCTTGACACCAGCCTTGTCGGTCTTGCCAACCGGGGACTCCGAATCAATCAGCAGCTGAATGTGCAGACCGTTGTGCTTGAAGTAAATGGACTCCGGTGCGTCCTTGTCGCCGGTGTAGCCGACCAGGGTCTCCGGCTCGCGCAGACCGGAGGTAGCGCCACCTTCCAGGGTTGCCTGCAGGTGACCGTCGACGATGTCGTAAGAGGTGACGTCCGCGTGGGAACCGTCGACCAGCGGCAGAGCCTTGTCCAGGAAGTCACGACCCCATGCGATAACGCGGTCACCGCGAACCTTGTTGTAGCCCGGGGTGTCCTTCTCCGCACCACCATCTTCAGCAATAGCGTTGGTGCCATACAGCGCATCGTAAAGCGAGCCCCAGCGCGCGTTCGCAGCGTTGATGGCGAAACGGGCGTTGAGGACCGGCACAACCAGCTGTGGACCGGCGGTGGAAGTGATCTCGGTGTCGACACCCTCGGTGGTGACCTGGAAGTCACCCGGGTTGTCAACGAGGTAGCCGATTTCCTTCAGGAATGCGACGTACTCGTCCTGGTTCTGCTTACCTGGGTGTTCCTTATACCAAGCGTCGAGCTTTTCCTGCAGCTCATCGCGCTTGGCCAGCAACTCACGGTTGCGCGGAGTGTACTTAGCGACAATGTCACCGAAGCCGTTCCAGAACGCGTCCTTGTCCTCAATGCCGGCGGCGGGGAGTGCGGTGTCATTAACGAAGTTGTAAAGAACCTTCGCGACCTGCATTCCACCTGCCGAAATACGCTGTGCCATTGCTCTCCTCAAAACTATTGATTGCAATTTGCCCATCCAGCCACAGCCACGTCAGCGGCTCACGCACTGGATGCGTTGTTCCCCTACTGTATGTGATTCGGCGCACTTATGGACCGTCTTTTTTCATAACCCCCAACCGCCAGCCCGGTATAGCGCCGCTCACATTTGCCATTTCATTCGCTTTACGACGAATCCCCTCGCGAACAGACCCCACCCCTCTCAAATGACCATTCGGGCATTCCATCTTGGGGCCACAAATCACTCTTCCCACCCGCGTTGACCGCGACACTCCTGCCGCCCTTTCCTCGACCACCGAACACCACACGCGACGAGAAAACCCTATCTCGCACAGAGCTTTACTGTTGTGACCTGCATCTCAAGGACCACCGACCAATCGCGCCGGAGCAGCACCCGCCTTCGAGCCACGCCACGAATGCGAGACGACAGCCGGAACTCTAGCCACTCCCCAGGGGGATTCAGTCGGGGTATTGGCGGCATGTTGGCGGTGTATTTAGAAGCCCGTTTCTGCTTCCACGGTGGCAATTTCGGGGGTAACTGACCACCCCCTAAACTCCCAACAGTGTTAGCGACATAATTCGATATTTACCAAAATATAAATCACCCCAAAGTGGGGGGAGCGTTATTAGCGAGACCACCACAGAGAAATAACAGTACAAATGTACCGGCCGGTCACAGGCGAAATTCACTAAACCCAAGCTACACATTGCAATGTTTGCAATCTTCACAAGTGTTATTCGGGTTACATACTTGAATTCACACCCGAAGCTGCTTGACGAACTCAGGGCTATGCCCCAAAATGTGAAACATGGCACGCGGAAGCGGACATTGTTTTTGTCCACGTGTTTGCGTGCAGGGGTGCGGCACTTTCCTGCCGTCCCCTGCATTCAAGTGACACCGCGGTCACTATCGGGTCAGCCTGTAGATCGGTTCTGTCGGAATTGTTCTTAAGTCAGCACCCGGAGTTCAAAAAGCAAGCAAAAGGAAGTGACTCCGTTTATGTCTAACGTTGGTAAGGCACGTACCGCCGCCGAAATCCAGAAGGATTGGGACGAGAACCCGCGCTGGGAAGGTATCACCCGCGACTACACCGCTGAGCAGGTTGCTGAGCTCCAGGGCACCGTCGTCGAGGAGAACACCCTCGCTCGCCGTGGCGCCGAGATCCTGTGGGAAGGCGTCAACGTTAAGGACGACTCCTACATCAACGCTCTGGGCGCACTGACCGGCAACATGGCCGTTCAGCAGGCTCGCGCTGGCCTGAAGGCCGTCTACCTCTCCGGTTGGCAGGTTGCTGGTGACGCTAACCTCTCCGGCCACACCTACCCGGACCAGTCCCTGTACCCGGCCAACTCCGTGCCGAACGTCGTTCGTCGCATCAACAACGCTCTGCTCCGCGCAGACGAGATCGCTCGCATCGAGGGCGACGACTCCGTCGACAACTGGCTGCTGCCGATCGTCGCTGACGGTGAGGCTGGCTTCGGTGGCGCTCTGAACGTCTACGAGCTGCAGAAGGCCATGATCAACGCTGGTGCCGCTGGTACCCACTGGGAGGACCAGCTCGCTTCTGAGAAGAAGTGTGGCCACCTGGGCGGCAAGGTCCTGATCCCGACCCAGCAGCACATCCGTACCCTGACCTCTGCTCGCCTGGCTGCTGACGTCTCCAACACCCCGACCGTCATCATCGCCCGCACCGACGCTGAGGCCGCCACCCTCATCACCTCCGATGTTGATGAGCGCGACCAGAAGTTCATCACCGGCGACCGCACCTCTGAGGGCTTCTACCACCTCCAGAACGGCCTGGAGCCGTGCATCGATCGTGCGAAGTCCTACGCTCCGTACGCTGACATGATTTGGATGGAGACCGGTACTCCGGACCTCGAGCTGGCTAAGAAGTTCGCTGAGGGCGTCAAGGCTGAGTACCCGGACCAGCTCCTGGCTTACAACTGCTCCCCGTCCTTCAACTGGTCCGCTCACCTCGAGAAGGACGAGATCGCCAAGTTCCAGAACGAGCTGGGCAAGATGGGCTTCAAGTTCCAGTTCATCACCCTGGCTGGCTTCCACGCCCTGAACTACGGCATGTTCGACCTGGCTTACGGCTACGCTCGCGAGCAGATGTCCGCATTCGTCGACCTGCAGAACCGCGAGTTCGAGGCTGCCGAGAAGCGCGGCTTCACCGCTGTCAAGCACCAGCGCGAGGTTGGCGCCGGCTACTTCGACCGCATCGCCACCACCGTCGACCCGAACTCCTCCACCACCGCCCTGAAGGGCTCCACCGAGGAGGGCCAGTTCTAAGTCACCCGGCTTAGGGCTTGAGGCTAAGACCTAGCTTCAACACCCAGCGGTGGCTGCACCTGCAGCCACCGCTGGGTGTTTTTGTGTGTTCATCGACGTGTCGGCTCCGCGCCGTCGTGAAGCGTGCCAGAGAACCTGAGCGTCTATACACCTAAGCAAAGGTTGCAACGGATTTCTACACAAATTCAGCAAAGCCCGCGATATGCTGGGCAGTATGTCGAAAACCTATGTCGGATCCCGCCTCCGCCAGCTACGCCGCGAGCGCGACCTCAGCCAGGCTGCGCTCGCACAGGCGTTGGGCCTCTCGGCTAGTTACGTCAACCAGATCGAGCACGACGTCCGCCCACTAACAGTCCCTGTTCTGCTTCGTATCACGGACACATTCGGCGTTGATGCGACTTTCTTCTCCCGCGATGATGACTCCCGCCTCCTCGCCGAAGTTCAGGACGTGGTGATGGACAAGGAGATCGCCAAGTCCCCCATGGACCTGCAGGAAATCTCGGAGATGGTCCGCGACCACCCCGACATCGCCCGCATCATGGTGGATATCCACCGCCGCTACCGCAACGTCACCGACAAACTCTCCCTGGCCACCGAGGAGCGCAACTTCGGCAACAGCACCGACACCGCCTCCGGCTCACAGGCGCTGACCATGCCACACGAGGAAGTCCGCGACTACTTCTACGCCCGCCAGAACTACATCGCTTCGGTCGACACCGCCGCCGAGGAGCTGGCTCGCGAGCTCCGCATCGCCGACGAGACCACCGATGTGGTCTCTGTGCTGGCCGACAGGCTGTCCAACGACCATGGGATTCGGATTGCGCTGGAATCGTCGTTAGGCGATGTGCAGCACAGCCTTGATCGGCGGACGAAGACGCTCTACCTCGCGCGGCACCTCTCGCCGGGGCAGCGGGCCTTTCGCATGGCCACGGAGCTGGGGTTTTTGGAGCAGGGCGAGACCATTTCCGAGGCCGTCGCGTCCGGGCATTTCATGTCGGAGGAGTCGCGGAAGCTGGCGCAGCGCGGAGTCGCGACGTACTACGCGGCGGCGCTGATTCTGCCGTATGAGTCGTTCCATGCGATGGCTGAGTCGAAACGCTATGACATCGAGCTGTTGTCGCGCACGTATGGAGTCGGCTACGAGACCATCTGCCACCGACTGTCCACGATGCAACGCCCCAGCCTGCGCGGTATCCCGTGGACATTCGTGCGCGTCGACCGCGCGGGCAACATGTCCAAACGCCAATCCGCCACGGGCTTCCACTTCACGCATTCGGGCGGTACCTGCCCACTGTGGAACGTCTACGAGACCTTCTCCTATCCCGGCAAAGTCATGCGGCAGGTCGCGCTCATGCCGGATGGTCGGCCCTACATGTGGATCTCGCGGACCGTGGAACATCACGCGGCACGTTTCGGCAAGCCAGGTAAGGTTTTTGCCATCGGTTTGGGCTGCGAGGCCCGTCACGCTGAGCGCACCGTGTACGCCGATGGTCTCGATCTCGCGGACCTCGACGCCGCCACTCCGATCGGTGCCGGCTGCAGGGTCTGCTCCCGCGAGGCATGTCCGCAGCGCGCGTTCCCGCCGATTCATCGGGATATCGACATCAACATGCACCGCTCCACCGTCTCACCGTACTAATTCGCTTTACGACGGGCGCAGGGTCGGCCTGTTTGCGGGGGCTTGGTTTGCGCAGGATGCCTCAAAGAAGAAGACCCCAAAAAGAAAGTGCTTAAGTTTATGACACTTTCGCACCGATTTTCACGGTCAAACTGTCATAAACTTAAGCACTAACTCGTATCTGCCTGAGCCGGGACCAGCGAAAACTGGCCCTAGGCCAAAGCCACAACCTCTTACAGGTTAATCATCTTGCCCATAACGCCCTCGGCAGCTTCCTTCATGGCCTCGGACATGGTCGGGTGGATGTGAACGGCGCGGCCGATTTCCTCAGTGGTCAGCTCGTACTTCTCAGCCAGGACCAGCTGCGGCATGAGCTCGGAAACGTTGGCGCCCACCATGTGGCCACCCAGCAGCTCACCGTACTCTGCATCAGCAATGAGCTTCACGAAGCCTGCCGGCTCCGCCAGCCCCTGTGCCTTACCGTTTGCAGAGAACGGGAAGGTGGAGACCTTAATCTCGCGACCGTTCTCCTCAGCCCACTTCTTGGCCTGTGCCTCGGTCTTACCGAAGGAAGCGACCTGAGGGTTGCAGAAGGTTGCGCGCGGCATCATGAGGTAATCCGGGATGGTCTCGGTCTCGTGTCCCGCCATGTGCTCAGCTGCGATAACGCCCTGTGCCTCAGCGACGTGTGCCAGCTGCAGCTTCATGGTGACGTCACCGATGGCGTAGATGTTGTCGACGTTGGTGCGCATGTACTCGTCGATGACAATCTCGCCGCGCTCGCCCAACTCAACACCAGCCTTGTCCAGGCCGATACCCTCTGTGCGCGGTGCGAAGCCGATGGAGACCATAACGCGGTCGACGGTCAGAGTCTGCTCGTCGCCGCCATCCTTGGCCTCGACCTTGACCTCAACCGAGTCACCATTGTCCACGATGGAGGTGGTCTTGTGCCCGGTCATGAGCTTGACGCCCAGCTTCTTGTATTCCTTGGCAATAACCTTGGAGACGTCTGCGTCCTCGTTCGGCAGCACGCTGTCCATGAACTCGACGATGGTGACATCCACGCCGTAGTTGGCCAAGACGTATGCGAACTCCATACCGATGGCGCCCGCGCCGACGATAACCATGGAGTCCGGCAGCTCGTCGGAGAGAATCTGCTCTTCGTAGGAAACGATGTTGCCGCCGACCTCAACGCCCGGCAGGGAACGGACGACAGAGCCGGTCGCAATAATCGCCTTGTCGAAGGTAATTTCCTTGCCTTCGTCATCGCCATCAGTGATGGCCATGGAGGTCGGACCAGTGAATTCACCGAAACCGTTGATTTCGGTGATCTTGTTCTTCTTCATCAGGAAATGAACACCCTTGACAATGCCCGCGGACACCTTGCGCGAACGCGCGTGTGCGGCACCGAAGTCAAAGGAGACATCGCCGGAGATACCGAAGGTCTTAGCCTCATGGTTGAAAATGTGCGCCACCTCGGCGTTCTTCAACAGAGACTTGGATGGGATACAGCCAACGTTGAGGCAGACTCCGCCCCAGTATTGCTTCTCCACCACAGCGGTCTTCAGACCCAGCTGGGATGCACGGATTGCTGCGACGTATCCGCCAGGACCGCCGCCGAGTACTACAAGATCAAAATGTTCAGCCACGTGCACAAGTCTACGCACGACTTGCCTTTACTTCACGCGCGAGTCCCGGTTTTACCTACTGCTGTCGGCTACGGTGGTGGGCATGGGCACCGACACGGACACCGACTTGGGCAACAATTTCTCCTTCCTCTCCACTGACCTTGTCCCCGATTGGCTGGACGATATCGACGGCTCCCAGGCGCTGGCGTGGGCTCGCGCGCAGTCGGAGGCCAGCGTCGCAGGCGTCGATTCGCTTGCCGACGACACCAGCGACCGCACCAACCTGGAACAACGCATCCTGACTGCGCTCAACACCGATGCCCGGATCGCATACCCGGTGCGGCGCGGCGAGTACCTCTATAACTTCTGGCGGGATGCCGAGCATCCGCGGGGTCTGTGGCGGCGCACCTCGTTGCAGAGCTATCTGGCTGGCCAGGAAGATCCGCAGGCGACCGAGTGGGAAGTGCTGGTTGACCTCGATGAGCTGGCGAAAGCCGAGGGAGAAAACTGGGTCTGGAAGGGCACGGTGTGCCGTTATCCGGATTACGACCGCGCGTTAATTCTGCTCTCTCGCGGCGGCGCCGATGCCACCGTGGTGCGGGAGTTTGACCTCGTCAACTGCACTTTTGTCGAGGATGAGCCATTCTACCTTCCGGAGGCGAAGTCCGATGTCTGTTGGTTGGGCCGTGACGAGATTCTCGTTGGCAGCGACTTTGGTCCGGGGTCATTAACTGATTCGGGCTACCCCCGGCAGGTGCGTAGGTGGCGGCGCGGCATGCCGTCGTCAAGCGCGGATGTGATTTTCTCGGGCCACAGTGATGATGTGGCCGTGGGCGGCTGGTTCGACGCGACGGAGGGTTTCGAGCGGCTGTTTGTCGAGCGTGCGCATGATTTTTATAATTCCCAACGGTTCGTGGCAGCGGGGCGTTCGGGCAAGTTGGCGGCGCAGCAGAATGGGGACTTTTCGCTGCAGATTCTGGAGGTGCCGCAGGACTGTCGAATGAGTGTCCATAGGCAGTGGCTGGTGCTGATGCCGCGCACGGAGTTCAACGGCATTCCGGCTGGTGGCGTGGCTGTTGTGGAGCTAGAAAAGTGGCTGGCGGGCTCGCGTGAGGTGGAGGTGATTTTCACCCCGGATGCGCACACGTCGTTCCAGCAGCTCGCGTGGACGAAGAACTTCCTGGTGCTGACACTGTTGGAGGATGTCGCGACGAAGTTGGTTGTCTTGCGGGAGGGCTCGTGGGAGCCGGTGGAGGCCTTCGGCGAGTTACCTGCACAGGCCACTGTGAGCGTGATTGATACGGCCTCTGAACGCGATGATGAGATCTGGTTGGTGTCGACCTCGGCAACACAGCCGGCCACGCTCTGGTACGGGCAAGTCGGCAGCCCGCTCACGGAAGTGCGGCGTGCTCCGGCGCTCTTCGACAGTGAGGGGATGGAGACTCGCCAGCACTGGGCGACCTCGGCCGATGGCACGCGCATTCCGTATCGCATCACCGGCCGCTTCGGCGCGGAGGCGGGCGCTGGTGCAGGTGCTGGCACAGGCGCGGAGGCAAGCACCGACGCACCCACTCCGAACCCAGCCCCAACCCTCGTGCACGCCTACGGCGGTTTCGAGGTCTCGCTGGTCCCGCAGTACTCGGCGATTCGTGGCCTGACCTGGCTCGAGCGCGGCGGTTACTTCGTGGAGGCCAACCTGCGTGGCGGTGGCGAATTCGGGCCGGCCTGGCACTCCTCGGTGGTCAAGACTGAGCGGCTGAGGGTCTATGAGGATCATCAGGCCGTGCTGCGCGACCTTGTTGCACGTGGCTACTGCACGCGCGAACAGCTGGGCGTGCGCGGTGGTTCCAACGGCGGCCTGCTGACCGCTGTCTGCCTCACCTCCTACCCGGAGTTGGTGGGCGCAGTGGTGTCCCAGGTGCCGCTGGCGGACATGATGCGCTATCACAGGCTGTCCGCGGGAGCCTCCTGGATGGCCGAGTATGGAAACCCGGACGACCTCACCGAGCGGGCTGCGATTGCGCAGTATTCGCCGGTCCAGCGCGTCGTCAAGCAAGAGCAGCGCGCCTACCCGCCAGCGTTGATTACGACTTCTACCAGGGACGACCGTGTCCACCCGGCGCATGCGCGGAGCCTGGCGTGGCTGCTGGAAGAGGCGGGGCAGCCGGTGGACTATCACGAAAACACAGAGGGCGGGCACGCGGGCGCGGCGGATAATTCGCAGGTCGCGTTCGTCGAGGCGCTCATATCTACGTGGCTGTGGAACAAGCTCAAGTAAGGTAACAGCCGTGAGTAGCGCTGATTTCACTAATCCTTATACCGGTATTGCGTTCAACCTGGGTTTCCGGGTGAACAAATACGAGCTGGATCTCGATTATCGGGTCGGGCCGAATCGTCTGAAGGCGACGGCGACTCTGCATATCGAAATCAATGCCTGGACCTCGCACATCACGCTCGACTTTGCGGATGCGCTGGGGGCCGATTCGGTGGATGCGATTTCCGATTCGCAGGCCCACTCAATCGATGTGAAGCGCTGGCGCCATTCGGGACGCAAGCTGCGAGTCACCTTTGACCGCGAGTTGGCTCCCGACGAGACGCTGCGGCTGATTGTCACTTACTCGGGCACGCCACGTCCGGTGCGCTCGAAGTGGGGTGAAATTGGCTGGGAGGAATTGGAAAACGGTGCGCTCGTGGCATCGCAGCCGGTGGGCGCGGCGTCGTGGTACCCCTGCGATGACGATCCCGAGGTCAAGGCATTCTACGAGTTCACGATGGTCACCGACGCTCCCTACGAGGTCGTCGCACCAGGGCTTGCCGACGCTCCGGTAAACGTGGGCGGATCGCGCCGCCGCTGGCGGTTTGTCACCGAGGAGCCCATGGCCTCCTACCTGGCCACCATCAATGTCGGCCAGTTTAAGAAGGTCGAGCTGCCGTGTGAAACCTCGACTGTGGTGGCGTGGGTGCCCTCTGAGCTGGTGGCCAATGCTCGCCATGACTTCCGCGATCAGGGGCGCATGCTCGATGAGTTCGCCAAGCTCTTTGGCCCCTACCCCTTCCGCGCTTATCAGGTGGTCATCTGCGAGGACGACCTGGAGATCCCCATTGAGGCTCAGGGGCTTTCCATCTTCGGTGCCAACCACGCCGACGGCAAGGACACGTGGAATCGACTGATTGCCCACGAGTTGTCGCACCAGTGGTTCGGCAACAGCGTTGGCATTTCGCAGTGGCGCGATATCTGGCTCAACGAAGGGTTTGCCTGCTACTCCGAGTGGGTGTGGTCCGAGGTCAGCGGTGGTGCCAGCGCGGATGTGCACGCCCGCAAGCACTACCTGGACCTGCTTGAGGAAGAGCAGGACATCGTCATCGCCAACCCAGGGCCAAAGCTGATGTTCGACGACCGCCTGTACAAGCGCGGCGCGCTGACTGTGCACGCTCTGCGTCTGCTGCTGGGCGACGAGGTGTTCTTTGACCTGGTGCGCAAGTGGACCACCACTAACCGCCACAGTGTGGTCGATGCAGTGGACTTCCGCGCACTGGCCAACCGCGTGTGCCGTGAGCGTGGCATCACCACCTCGCACCTGGATGTCATCTTTGACTCCTGGCTGTCACGCAGCTCCTTGCCAAACTTCCCCGCTGACCCGACGCGCTCCCCTGCTGACCAGGGCATCGACGATAATGGTGCTCCAATCGTGGACGAGAAGCTGGCTGCTCAGTTTGCAAAGCTCGGCTACTCGAAGGCCAAGGACTAGAGAGCTAGAGGCACGTCAATGTCCGGTTTCAAATGGTTGTCGCTGGCCACGATTGTCGCGGCGATAGGCAGCTTCGCGGTGCTGATTATTTCGGCCCGCGCACTTCCCAATGCAGTAAATCTGCAGTTTGTGGCGTTCTGGGGGCTTTTCTTCGCACTCACGGGTGTTCTCGGCGGGCTGATGCAGGAGACCACGCGCGCAATCGGTGCTGCGGAATCACGGGAGCGGGAGCAAGATCAGGGGCGGGAGCGGGAAGCCTCGGAAGCAGGTCAAACTCTCGGCGCTCGTCCCATCACAGTTTCCCTGGGCGTCGCCGCAGTTACTTTCATCACCATGGCAGTGACGGGTCCGCTGTGGGCCCCACTGGTCGTGCAGGATGATGCCGGCACTGCAATTCTGCTCATGGCCTTTGGCCTTGCTCTGTACTCCATGCAGGCCACTACCTCGGGTCTGCTCAGCGGCCGCCAGCTGTGGGGCCCCTACGCCGCCCTAATCATGATTGACATTCTCGTGCGCGTAGCACTGGCACTCGTCGCCTGGTACTTCGGCTGGGGTCTGCTGGCCTGGCTGATTATTACGGTGTTCGGGACAGTCAGTTGGCTTATTCTCGCGCTGTTTTCCTCGGCAACTCGCTCGGTCATGTTCGCGCGTGCCGACGTCCCGGTGCGCCGCTTCATCACTCTCATGGTCACGGCCATGGGCGCATCTGGCGCATCTGCTGTGCTGGTCACAGGTTTTCCGACAATCGTCAAGATTGCCGGCGAAGCGGTCACCACTGGCGCCGGGATAGCCGAGTCACTTACTCCGCCGCATGCCAACAACTTCACCGCAGCAGTGACCATTGCGGGAATCGCCTACGCCGTAACGCTGACCCGCGCTCCGCTGCTCATGCCCTTGGAGAAGTTCCAAAACGCCATCATCGTGAGCTTTGTCCGGCACCGCTCCGAGGGCGTGCTGGCAGCGCTGGCCAAGCCGTTGGGAGCGTTGGCTGCTTTCGGCACCTTCGGGGCGGGCCTGGCATGGCTCATCGGCCCGTGGATCATGACTCTCATCCTGGACGATAGCTATCACGTGTCCGGGCCGGTGCTCGCGGCGCTGACGCTCGGTGCGACGCTGACCGCCATGTTGATGATTACCGGCTCGGTCACCTTGGCAGTGGAAAAGCACCATATGTATCTGATCGGTTGGTTGGCTGCGACCACGATCGCCGTTGCCATTCTTTTCCTCCCTGGGCACCTGTCGGTACGCACGGTCGCGGCTATCGCCGTAGGCTCTGCAGTAGGTGTTGCCATTCACCTGCTTGCGCTGCGCGCACTTTCCCCACGTGCTGCCAGGTCAGCCGTATCGGAGGCTTTTGCGGTGGAATAACACCACCCGCATCCGATGCCCCCCCCCCAAAAAAAAGCACCGTCCTTATCCCCCCGTAACTCCCAAGGCTCGAGACTCACATGTCCACCATCACTAACCTCACGGTTCTCATGACCGTCTACCACCGCGTCGTCCCCGACCAGCTCGATGCTGCGCTGCAGTCGCTGTGGAACCAAACGCGTCCGGCCGCGCACGTCGTTGTGGTCATCGATGGCCCGATTGGGCAGGAACTCGACCGGGTCGTCGTCAAGCATGAACAGGCGCATTCGGAGATGACAGTGCTGCGGTGTGCGGAAAATGGTGGCTCGGGAGTGGCTTCGCAGGCGGGTCTTCAGCTGGTGGAAACACCATGGATGGCGCGGCTGGATGCGGACGATATTGCGCGTGCGGACCGATTTGAAAAGCAGTGGGACGCGCTGACCGCTGACCCGGAGTTGGATGTATTGGGCAGTGCAATGGCGGAGTTCGAGGGCACGCCGAACAATGTGGTGCGCGTGCGGACTCTGCCGCAGACGCACGCCGAGATTGCGCGTTATATCAAGATCAATTCGCCTGTAAATAACCCCTCCTCGGTGCTGCGCACGGCGAAGGTGCGTGAGGTCGGCGGGTATCGCGACATCCGTCTGATGGAGGACTATGACCTCTGGGTGCGCCTCATGGCCGCTGGCGCGAAGTTTGAGAATCTGCCCGAGCCGCTGGTGTACTTCCGCGCCGACGGTATGTTCGAGCGACGAACCTCGCGCGGCATCATCCGCGGTGAACGCCAGCTCCAGCGCACGCTGGTAGCTGAGGGACTGATTTCCCGGCCGCGGGCGGTGTTTAACTTGGCGGTGCGGACACTTTTCCGACTTTTGCCAACTCAGCTCATGTCACGCGCATATCGACGATTGTTTGTGCGGTAGGCTTCGGAGCGATGACTGACAACATGGATTTCTCGGACACCTGGCTGATTGTGCCGTGCTACAACGAGGGCCAGGTTATTCGTGAGGTTCTCGAGCACGCTCGCGAGACCTTCCCCAACATTGTCGCGGTCAACGACGGCTCTTCGGATAACTCCAGCCTGGAGATCCACAGGGCCGGCGCTCACCTGGTCAACCACCCTGTCAATTTGGGTCAAGGTGCCGCTATCCAAACCGGCGTGGAATACGCCCGCGCGCAGGCTGGCTCGAAGTACTTTGTCACCTTCGACGCCGATGGTCAGCACCAGGTCAAGGACGTCGTCGCTATGGTGCAGCGACTGCGCACCGAACCAATCGACATCATTGTGGGAACCCGTTTCGGCCGCCCTCGCGCCGAAGATGACCAGGTGCCGCTGATTAAGCGAATTGTCCTCAAGACGGTGGTCATGTTGTCACCACGCACGCGCCGGCTCGGGCTTACCGACGCCCACAACGGCCTGCGCGCCTTCAACCGCACGGTGGCAGAGCAACTGAACCTACGCATGAACGGCATGAGCCATGCCTCCGAATTTGTCGAGGTCATGGACAGCAGAGGTTGGCGCACCGCTGAGCAGCCGGTGGATATCCTCTACACGGAATACTCCATGTCCAAAGGACAATCCTTGTTCAACGGTGTCAATATCCTTGCCGACTCCCTGATTTCGAAGAGGCTGCCATGACCGCATCCATCGTTCAAATTATTTTGCTGCTGGCGATGGTGGGCCTGGTCGCTTACTTCGTCGCTAACCGTCGTAAAGCGCGTGCCAAGGCGGGCGTGAAACTGGGATTCGTCGTTTTCGTCATCGCGTGCCTATGGGCAATCGTGCGTCCCGACGATCTGACCGTGGTGGCCAACTGGATTGGTGTGACCCGGGGCACCGATTTGCTGCTCTACGTACTGGTGTTGGCGTTCGTGTTTACCACTGTGTCGTCCTACATTCGCTTCCGCGAACAGGAGCTGCGCTACGCGCGACTGGCTCGTGCAGTGGCCTTGAAGACCGCTGTGCGTCCGGAAGAAGAAATTGTGATTTCGGGCAGCCAGAACAACAGCCAAAAAGACAGCTCGACGAATGTCGAGAAGAACGCTCCGTCGGACTAATCGGCACGCTAAGCGCATGTGAATCTGAGGCTGTGGTTCCATAGAAGCCATGAGCGAAGCAAATAAGGACAACGCCGCCGCTGACAACAGCAGCGAATCGCAGCAGCCCTCGGCAGACGCAGCGCCGCAGGGGACACAGCAGGAACCCCAGCAGGCCTCTCAGCCGGTACCCACTGAGCAGGACTTGGAGTCCTGGTCTGCCGACAGTGATGGAAAAACCAAGTCGTGGTACTCGATTCCGAACGCTGCATGGGCGCTAGCTGTCGTCGCATTGATTGTTGTCGGCGCAGCGGGCTTCTTCGCTGGTTCGCGTTCGGCTAGCTTCAACGGCGTGAGCACCGTCAACATGGCGGGCGTTGCACCAGGCAAGGGGGAGATTGCGCCTGTACCTGGCCCGAACGGGGATTTTGATGCCAGCATCTATGGGCCAAAGGCGGGAGCACAGCTGAAGTCCCCGGAGGATATGGATAATGTCCACCGCCGCAATGAAAATGATCCTTTTGCTCTCGGTGCAGTGGATGCGCCGGTCGTAATCTCGATCTACTCGGACTTCGAATGCCCGTTCTGCGCGAAGTTCGCAAACGAAACCGAGCCTGACCTCGTGGAAAAGTACGTCAATGAGGGCCTAGTCCGCCTGGAGTGGAACGACATGGCCATCAACGGCGAGAAGGCTACCAAGGATGCTGAGGCCGGACGTGCCGCGGCAGCTCAGGGCAAGTTCTGGGAATTCTCCCGTGCACTGTTTAAGAAGGCCGGGGAAAAGGGCCAGGGCCACCCGGAGTTCACTGAAAAGGAACTGATTGCCGTCGCTCGCGAGGCCGGTGTGCCGGACATGAAGCGCTTTGAAAAGGAACTTAAGGACGGCAAGTGGACCGAGGCGGTCGAGAATGCCACCCAGTTCGGTTCCATGCTGGGCATTTCCGGTACTCCGGGCTTCCTCGTTGGTACTCAGTTCGTCTCGGGCGCACAGCCTCTCGACGTGTTCGAGGACAATATCGAGCTGGCTCTCATCCACGCTAAGCGCATGGAAGAAGCTGGCAAGTAACCTGGCTGACTTACTGCTAACTTACGCGGGCGACTGCGCGAAGCCGCCCGCGTAAGCTGCGCTAGCCCTGATTCCGGAAGTACTCCACAGTACGAGCAACACCTTCCTGAATACTCATAGCTGGCTCCCAGCCGAGTACCTCACGCGCCCGCGTGGGATCCAACGCCGACCGCGCCACATCACCAGTGCGCGGCGGTGCAAACTCCGGATTATCCTCGGCATCCGCAGCCTGCGCCACCAACGAGTGCAGCTGCCGATCCGAGGTTTCTACACCGGTGCCAATATTAAAGCGCATTCCACCACCGACCTCGCCGGATGCGCGGTAGAAAGCATCCACCACATCGTCGACATAGACATAGTCGCGGGTATTTCCACCATCACCGAACACCTTGGTGGACTCCCCTGCCAGCAGTCTCTGAGCGAAAATAGCTACCACACCGGCCTCGCCGTGCGGATCCTGCCGCGGGCCGTACACATTCGCCGGCGCGATGTGCGAGCATTCGAGCCCGTAAAGATTACGGAACATATTCAAGTACAGTTCGCCCGTCGCCTTTGAGGCGGCATAGGGGCTCAGCGGATTGACCGGCACGTTCTCCGACACCGGAAGCTCCTCCGGCGTTCCGTAGATGGAACCGCCCGAAGATGTAAACACAACCTTGCGAACACCGTGCTTTCGGGCCGCATCGGCAAGTTTGATTGTGCCAATGATGTTCAGCGTCGCATCCCGCACCGGGTCGGCCACGGAAATCCGCACATCAATCTGCGCTGCCAGGTGAAAAATGACTTCCGGACGGCTACGCTCGAGCAGCTCGTCCCAGTCAACCTCCAGCACATCGGCGGCTACGAACTCAAAGTCGTCGTTAAGCGATGCCTGCTGGAGATTTTCCAGCTTTCCGTGGGAGAGATCGTCCAGCGCCGTGACCGCATACCCTTCAGCCAGTAGCCGGTCAACCAGCGTCGAACCGATGAATCCCGCACCACCCGTCACCAGCGCGCGGGGTTTCGCGCTTGCCGACGATTCTGTCATCGCGGTGGCCGGTGATTCGTTCTTGTGCTTCTCCATAGGAAGAACTATAGGCGCTTAGTAAGGAAAACCGCTTATACGTGTACCAACCTCACATTGACGGGGTTGATTAGTCTTCTGAGGAATGCGAGATTACTCAGCGCGCTGTGGCAGGTTGACAGTGGAATTGAAGAGAATAACCAAGCCCATCAAGATGGCGATGACCATACCACCACCGAGCATGACCGGGTAGGTCATCCAGGAGATGGACTCGGAGAGCTTGGTCAGAATTGCCGGGAATGCGAAGCCGATGTAAGTCAGGCAGTAGAAGATACCGGTCAGACCAGCCATATCGCGTGGGCCAGCGATGCGCTGTACCTCGTTGAGGCCGGTAAACATGGACAGACCGTAGCCGGCGCCCAACACCAGCGCTGCAATGAACGCCGTCACTGCGGTGGGGTTGGTGGACATCCAGGCGGCCAAGCCCATACCGATAATCACGATACCGATGGCAATCAGCGAGCCACGCGCGTTGTAATCAGTCACAAAGCGGGGACCAATCTGCTGGATGCCGAAGCCACAGAGCAGTGCGAACAGCGTGACTATCGCGGAGTAGAACACTGGCTGAGAGACATGTTCCTGCAGCAGTGACGGAATGATTGCATAGGCAACACCGGCTGCACCAAAGACCCACGGTGCGCCCATTGCAGCAACGAGCAGAAAGCGACGGTTAGTTACCGATGGGGTACGCAGGGACTCCCAGAGGGTCTCGCGCGGAGCATTACTGCCGCCCAGGTGCGGCGACTGGCGGGTCTCCGGCACAGCCAACAGACCGAAGATTGTCGGGATAGAAATCAGGATGTGGATGATATAAGCCAGCTGCCCGGGCAGCGGTGCGAACTGCGCCAGCGTGCCAGCAATTCCCGCACCCAGACCAAAGCCCAGGGTCAGTGCCATGGACTGACGCTTCGCTCCCGAGGTGGACTTGGCCTTGGGGTCAAAGCGTGGATCGGAGAGTTCCTTTACCCACGAGCCGCCCACGGCCATGACAATGCCGACCGCTAGGCCTGAGATGAAGCGACCGGTGAGGATGAGCGGGGCGGTAGTCTCGCCCAACGCGATAAGAGTCGACCCCAAAATCGAGAGCACCGGCGCGGCGAGCATCACCGGCTTACGGCCGATACGGTCCGAGATTGGGCCAGAAATCAGCAGCGCCGGCGCGATGCCGAGGGCGTAGACCAGCAATAGAAGGTCAATGAACACCGGCGCCAGGTCGGCATTTTCGCGGTACATCACCATCAGCGGCGTGAATTCGTTGCCACCCCACGCGACGGCGAAAACTGCAATTGCGGCGAGCAACCACAACGGCGTGCCCTTATTGGCTTCGGCCCTGCCGTGAGGTACCTCATTTTCATTGCCGTTAGTTCCTGCGTGCGAAGACATGTCGTTTACTTTACGACGGCTCCCCAGCGCCTTACGCACAATGGTGGAAATTGAGCTACAGGGGCTAACCACAAGAGGTGTGCCGAGGTAGCTGAGCAAGCGGGGCGGAGCAACTGAGTCGGCTAGTGGGCCAGCGTGCCCAGTTTTGACGCCTCGGGTTGTTTTCGGCACATCGACACATGTGCCCCTGAAACCTGGGGCTTACACCCCCGTCTCGGGGTGGCATATTACCGACCCCAACCCTCTGCCCCATCCGGGGGCAATGCCCTTTTCGACACTACATCGTTACCGCCCCGTTATTTCTGCCATATCTTGCGTCACTTTTGACACAATATTCACATCATTTCTGATTATATAATTACAAATCAATTCAATATGGGGGTAGCAGAACTGCCATAAAACGCAGATTTCCCCTATTTACGACAACCACACATGCAAACGGTCGCCAGACTCCATGAACTAGGCCAGAAACGGCTCGTCGCCAAGCTACGCCCTTTCCATATCCTTCACATACCCCCGCTTACACCCTTTCCAGACACGGAAATAGAGAAATCGATCACAAACAAAGGGCATCTACCGTCATTCACCAACCCCCCACTACCCCCGCCGTTCACTTTTGGCCATCACGAAATGAAGTTCAAACGCTGGGCTCTACCGGTCAGGCTGTGTAAGAATTCGACACCGTCAAACATTCTGTCCTTTCCCCAAACGCTGGCTGAGAAAAACCTGGGGCGATTTCTGCGAGACCGCCGAGATCCCCAAGGTCCTCAATTGGCCGTGCGGACGGGTATGTAAAGAAAGTCTTGTTATTTATGACTACTTCGATCATCGCGACTGATCCCAAGCAGCGCCGCCAGGTGCTCACGGGAACTCTCGTGGGTACGACCATCGAGTTTTATGACTTCCTGATTTACGCTCAGGCCGCAGCTATCGTGCTCGCTCCGCACTTCATCGAGCCGGCTGCACAGTCGAACCCACAGGTCGCTCAGGTGCTCGCCTGGGCAACCCTGGGTATTTCCTTCCTCTTCCGCCCACTTGGCGCTATTGTTGCTGGCCATATCGGTGACCGTTACGGCCGCAAGATGATTCTGGTCTTCACCCTCATCGGCATGGGTGCGGCTACTTTCTGCATCGGCCTGCTACCGACCTATGAATCAATCGGCATCGCCGCACCTATCCTGCTGGTTCTGCTCCGAGTCTTCCAGGGTATTTCCGCTGGCGGTGAATGGGGCGGTGCAGCCCTGATGTCCGTGGAGTACGCACCGAAGGAAAAGCGCGGTCTCTACGGCGCATTCCCGCAGGCCGGCGTTCCGCTGGGTCTGACCCTCGCGACCGGCACCATGCTGATTGTTATGGCAATCGTCGGCGAGGAAGCCTACATGGACTGGGGCTGGCGTGTGCCGTTCCTGCTGTCCTTCATCTTGGTTCTGATCGGTTACATGATTCGCCGTTCCGTTGACGAGTCCCCGGTCTTCCAGGCTATGCAGACTGAGTCTGCCGAGCGTTCCGCTCCGCTGCCGGAGCTCTTCCGCAACCACTGGGGCAAGGTCATCCAGGGTGCTCTGATCTTCGCTGCTCAGCAGGCTACCGGTTACCTCGTGATCGCATTCTTCGGCGCTTACGCACAGAAGACACTGGGCTACCCCGCAACCGTCGCATGGACCGGTACTCTCGTCGCTGGTATTTGCTGGACCATCTTCATGTTCATCGCCGGTGCTTGGTCCGACCGCATCGGCCGCGCTAAGACCTTCATCATCGGCTACGTCGTGATTATGATTTGGGAGGCCGTCATGTGGAGCATCCTGGACCAGGGTCCGTTCCTGTACATCATGACCGTCGCAGTTCTCACCCTGCCACTGGCCCTGACCTTCGGCCCGCAGCCAGCCATGTACTCCGAGATGTTCCCGGCTGAGGTCCGCTACTCGGGCGCTTCCATCGCTTACGCCATCGGCGCCGTCCTCGGTGGCGCATTCGCTCCGATGATTGCCCAGATGATCATGGACGCCACCGGCAACCCGTTCTACATCTCCGTCTACCTGATGGCCATGGCTATCCCGGCACTGATTGCCCTGTTCCTGCTGCCGAAGGGTCTCGAAGACCGAGACCTGATCGAGCACCCGGAAACTAACCTCGACGAAGTTAAGTCGCGCGTCTAGTTCCCACAGCTAAGGGATCTGCCCCACCGAGGGTCTGATTACGCAAGCCGTCGTCAAGCATTGCACAACGCAGCATTTGCTTGACGACGGCTTTTGCGTTTCCACCTTCTTTTTCTCCCGATAACCCGCTTTCTCTTTCCTCGGTCCCGATTTCCTCATGAGTTTCTCAGTCGAAAGCGACTGACAAGCCCCAGATATCCCATTAACGTTGGGTTATGGCACAGAATTCTTCCAGCTCCACGCGAATCCCCCGCCGGCGCTCGACCGACGCTCCGAAGACACTCCCCTCCCGTCCGGAACCGGAAGTGGCACGCGCACTGCAAAAGGTCCTGGACGGCTATTTCCCCGAGGCGCGCGCTGATGTCCGCGCCCTTTTAGAAGACCCCACCCTGCGGCCCACCTCTGGGCTGACCGTGGAGGAGGCCAGGCAGCACACCACCGAGGCGTTGTCCAAGGTGCTTAAGACCGGCATGCCCTATGGTGCTTTCCGCACTGACCAGGGAGGCACAGGAGATACCGGCGGGACACTCTCCGGGATTGAAATGCTCGGCCACACCGACTTGTCGTTGATGGTGAAGTCCGGAGTGCAGTGGGGCCTTTTCGGCGGCGCTGTCAGCAATCTGGGGACTGAGCGTCACAGCGAGTTGGTGCGTGACCTCATTGAGCTGCGGGCTCTCGGCTGCTTTGCGATGACCGAACGCGGCCACGGCTCGGACGTGCAATCACTCGAAACCACGGCACATTACGACCCCGAGACGGAAGAATTCATCCTCAATTCGCCGACAGCTTCCTCTGAGAAATGGTTTTTGGGCAACGCCGCGCGCGATGGGCGCTGGGCTGCGGTTTTTTGCCAGCTCTACACACCAGGACAAGAAGAATCCCATGGTGTGCACTGCATTGTTGCCCGGATCCGCAATGATGACGGTTCGCCTGTCGACGGGGTTGCGATTGGCGACCACGGCACCAAAGGTGGCCTCTTGGGCGTGGACAACGGCACTCTCATGTTCGACCATTACCGCGTGCCGCGGGAGAACCTGCTTAACCGTTTCGCAGATGTCTCGGCCGCTGGCGAGTACAGCAGCGATATTGGCAGCCCCAATGCACGGTTTTTCACGATGCTCGGTGCCCTCGTGCGCGGCCGCGTGACAGTCGGTGCGGCCGCTGGTGCGGCAACCCGCACCGCACTGACCATCGGCACCAAGTACGCACACTTGCGGCGCCAATTTGCTCCCGACGATTCGCTGCCGGAAAAGAAACTCATTGAGCACCGCCAGCACCGAATCCGACTACTCCCCCGCATTGCGCGTTCGTACGGTCTGCAATTTGCCACCAACCTGCTGATCAAGCGGATTCACGACCTCGAAGCGGAAGGGCTGGACCGTGCGAATCTAACCCCGGAGCAGGCTCGCGATCTACGTGAAGCGGAGGCACATGCCGCCGCATTGAAGGTCGCCAACACCGCGCATGCCACCGATGCCATCCAGGAGATGCGTGAGGCCACCGGTGGAGCTGGCTACATGGCGGAGAACCTGTTGACCATTCTCAAAGAGGACTCTGACGTATTCACTACCTTTGAGGGCGACAACGTGGTGATGTTGCAGCTGGTCACCAAGGAACTTTTGGGTGGTTTTGCCCGGGAGGTACAGAGTTTTTCCAACCTGGAAATGGTGCGCTTCGGCCTCGACAATTTCAGTGGCATTTTGCGCCGTCGCACCGGTGCGGACGCCGTCGTTCAGAACCTCTTGGATGCGCTGACTGACGCTGATGAGTCCTCGCTCTTTGACCCCGCCAGCCAGATGCAATTGCTCATCGAGCGCGAGAATCGACTTCTCAAGTCCCTTGCTCGCAGGCTGCGCCCGGCGCGGAAACTGCCTGTGGAAAAGGCCGCGAAGCTGGTGGACAAGGTCCAGGACCACATGATTTCCTGCGCGTGGGCGCATATCGATCGCATGATTTTGGAAGCGTTCTTTGAAGCTGAATCCACACTCACAGATGAGCGCTCTCAAGAGGTGCTCGAGCAGGTTCGCGATGTGTTCTTCCTGTCGGTGGTCTGCGATAACGCCGGCTGGTTCTTGGAGCAGTCACTGCTCACCGGTACTCGCACCAAGGGCGCGCGGGCGGGCTTGGCCGATTTTGTTGATTCCCTTGGCCCCTGGTCTGAGGTGCTTGTCGACGCCTTCGGTGTCCCCAGCACCATGCTGGATATCCCCATGATGGAGCCTTACGACGCGATGACACCGAAAGCTAAGGCAAACCCGGCTAGTTAGCGTGTTGGCCGGTTGGCCGCTGTGGTGGCTGCTGTGGCGGTGACTGGTGTGAGGTAGCTACGGCCTGGATGCGCAGGTTGGCTACTGCGCCAAGAAACCTTCCAACCCAGCCACAGTGGCCTCTGCCAAGCGCTGACGGCCTTCGTTGGAGGTCAAGAGGGCAATGTCGCTGCTATCACGCATGTTGCCGTATTCGACCAGTGCCTTTGGCTTCGTCGATAGGTTGAGTCCGGTGAGGTCAGCGCGCGGATTCAGCCCCTGGCTACCGAGGTAGTTGGATGGAGCAAAACCGGCTGCGACAAAAGCATCGCGCAGCGCGGTTGCCAGCGCGGTAGATCCCTGCTCGTCATTATTGGCGAGCGGCTGCGAAATCGCAGACACATGGAATCCGCGGTTGCCCTCTCCAGCACCATCTGCGTGAAGGCTCACCACGGCATCGGCGTTGGAGGCATTTTCCTTCTCCGCACGGGCATCGATGCAATCTGCACGACCGGTGTCATCGACGCGGCTGAGCAGCACCTGAGCACCGCGCTGTTCGAGCAGCTGCTTAATTTCCTGCGCCATCAGCCAATTGAACTCATGCTCCGGGAAGCCGTCATTGGAAGCGGTACCGGAGGTATTACATGGCTTCTGGCCACCGCGGCCGTCAGTGACCATCATGTCCGCTGGTGGTGGGGTGCCGGCGTGTCCCGGGTCGAGGTAGATGACCTTGCCGGCTACAGCGCTGGAGCCGTCGGCACGCGAAGTAGCGCGATTAGCTTGCTGTTGTTGTGCATCGCCAGAAGCGACTGCGTCGGGGTTAGCAGAATCAGACATTGCAGACTCCTCATTCGGCGGAGTGGGGTTCGGCATCTGCATAGCCTCTTCTTCAGCTGCCAACGACGTTTGCGTTTCTGTCGACGCAGCTTGCTGAGCGCTTCCTGCTTTGGAAGCCTCCGTGTCGATGGTGCAAGCTACAAGACCGGCTGGCAAAATTGCCGCAGCCACCAAAGCCACAGCTAGTCGTCTTGCTGATCGCTGCACTGCTAGTCCCTGGTGTCCGGGCTGCCGCATAGTGCGTTCTCCTAGTTTCCGCGTACCTGCTATGTGCTGAGTAACAGTAGCAAACACTCGATTGAGAGTCGCCGGCTCCGAGATTTCCTCCCCCTTCGTTTCGGGGAATCACCGCACGTCGGGACGTGTGCAGGATTTTTCAGGACTTATCACCGAGGGGTTTAGTGATTCCCCTTCGCCTGTGCTGCCAAACCCGTAAGCATTAAGTCCACAAGCTTTTCTTGCACACCGGGAAAGTACTGCTCGACCGCTGCAGAGTTAGGAAGGGGACGCGACACCACAGCGAGCCCAAGGTGGAAATCAAGCGGTGCAACGTCCTCCGGGCATAGCCCAGCTGCTTTTGCCTTATCCAGCAGTCGCGTATAGCTCTGACGCAACTCCGTCATTCGCTTTTCGATAATGCCATCAATCTTTTTCGCCTCGCTCCCCAAACTGGTATTGAGATCGCTGAATAATGCCTGGGCAAGTGCCGCAACACTTAATTTCGCGATCGCGTGGACTGCTTCGTGCCAAGCGCCGTCCGGATCGTCGTCAAACTGAGCTACGGCTGCCTCAGTAACCCTGTCGATATCAGCTGCAACACGAGCACTGACTGTGCCGAAAAGCTCAATCCTGCTGGGAAAGTGCCTGCTTGCCGTAGCTACACCGACACCGGCCTCCCTGGCAATCGCACGCATGGATACACCGGCTCCTTGCTCTATCAAGAGTTTTCGCGCTGCTTCCACGATGGCATCACTGTTCATCACTGCATCTTGTCTCACACTTGCATCCTAACAAACGGAACACTATGCTCTACTTTGTAAGTGAAACACTCTGCTCCAGTTAGGAGATAGGCCATGTCAACAGCTACGACTGAGACGAAAAAAGCCTCACCCGCCCCCAAAGCAGTAGCCGTGATCTTCGGTATTCCGCTCGTCATCGGGCTCATGCTCTTCGCGTTCCTGGCACCGACATTTGCCTCCGGCCCGAACGATGTCCCCATTGCGCTGACTGCCCCCGCCCCAATATCCGAACAAATCACCCAAGCCATCGAACACAAAGCTGGCGACGATGCTCCTGATATCCAGGTGATGGACACCCCTGACGCCGTACGCGAGTCAATCCTCAATCGCGAAACTGTTGGCGGCATCGTCATCTCCCCGACGGGCGCTACCGCCTACACCGCTTCAGGCAACGGCGCACCTTACTCGCAGCTTATCGACGGCATTGCGACGACCCTCGAGTCTCAAAACATCCCTGTAGAGCGGGAGGATTTGGCTCCAACCACACAGGATGACCCACAAGCTTCCGGTGTCGCGCTCCTCGGCTTGCCGCTGGCTTTCGGCGGTATCATCTCGGCAGTTATAGCCACCTTCCTCTTCCGAGGTAAGAAGTGGACGAAATTGGGTGTCCTCGCTGGCATCGCAGTCTTCGGAGCCCTCGTGGCAACGTGGATGCTCCACTCTGTCTACGGCACGCTTTCGGGCAGCTTCGGCATGGAATGGCTGGCTATTTCTCTGGGAATCCTGGCTACCTCAATGCTTACCGCCGGGCTTGCGGCCATTATTGGCACTCCCGGTGTGGGCATCGGCGCCATTTTGACGATTTTCTTGGCGAACCCGCTCTCTGGACTGTCCACCGGCCCCTGGCTGCTTCCGGCCGGTTGGTCCACCCTTGGCCAGTGGATGCCCATTGGGGCGACTGGCTACCTAGTCAGGTCACTGTCATTTTTCGATGGCAACGGTGCTGGGGCAGCGTGGTGGGTTCTCATCGTCTGGGTTGCCGCTGGATTCGCTCTCCTCATGTTTGACCGATCCAAAAAATAAAAAACGGGACCCTTTTTAAAGGATCCCGTTTCAAACCGAGCCGCCTGCGAGAATCGAACTCGCGACCTTCTCATTACGAGTGAGACGCTCTACCGACTGAGCTAAGGCGGCACGCACATTGCGCCGAGCTTTCAAGCAAGCAGAAATAACCCTGCACAAAATGTACAAGCGGTAATACTACTGTACTGCCCCCATCGCTACCAAAATGGGGCCTGCAGTCCGCTGCATTAGGCGCGGCTACCGGCTTACCTACGACCAACCTGCCCCGCGATCTGCAATTTAGCCATCAATTCATCCATCAAGACCGTCAACTTCACTGCAGTCACGAGCATGCCGCGCACCTCGGTGACAGCATCGATGGAGGCCAATATCGCCTCCGGCGGAAGGCGTCGGGCTAGCTCCGTGGCTGTCCGACGACGGTCTGGATTTATGAGGTAGACCGCGCCATCGCCAAACTCAGAACCAGCACCAAAGCCCGAATCCCCCGAAGCAGTCTCACCACCACGTTCCGCCCCAAACGCCAGCACCAGGGCGTCACGGTAAAGCCCCATAATGTCGGTCAACGACAGGTCGATCAGATCTGACTCCGCGCGCCTGCGCCGCCGCTTCTGATTTTCCTCCAGCTCCTTGATAACCCCCTTAGAGCCGCGCAGTGCCGCCTGCGCACCCTTGCCGGACGCACCTACGCCCAGTGAGCGCTCGAGGTTCTCCAGCTCCTCAGCCTCTAGTGGCTCCATCCGCCGCTTGACCTCGCCTGCTACTTCGTTGGCCAGCTCTCGTGCGACCACATACGACTTCGCCGGATCGAACACAGCCTCCACGAAATCCAGGGCCTTACCCCGCCAAGCACGCGAGCCCTCATCGGAGACAAAGCCACGCGCACGCCCAATGTGACCGTTGGACACCGTCGCGGCCCAGACCGCTTGCTCGTCGGTAAGCTCTGGCCGCTCGGCGCGCAGGAGGTTTGTGACATCGTCGATATGCGGCGTCGGCACATAGACATGGCGGCAGCGCGAACGGAGCGTAACGGAGAAATCCTCCGCGTTTGTCGTTGGTGCGCACATGATGATGACGGTGCGCAGAGGCGGCTCTTCCACCACCTTGAGCAGCGCATTTGAGGCGGATTCGTTGAGACGGTCGGCGTCTTCGATGATCAGCACGCGGCAATCCGCCGTCGTGGGCATCTTGTAAGCCCAGGGCCGCAGCTCGTCCCTCACCGTCGCCACCGAGATAATGGTGCCCTCCGGGCGCACGATTTTGATGTCGCCATGCGTTCCCGCCAGCGCCGTCCGACAGCCCTCGCACTCGCCACATCCGGGGTTGTCATGCCTCGTGCACAGCAGCGCTGCCGCAAACGCCGTCGCCGTCACCGACCGCCCCGACCCCGCAGGACCAGTGAACAGCCAGGCGTGCGTCATGTCCGAGTCGCGTGGCACATCGCTTAACGACGACCCCGCGTCCCCACCTTCCGGCGAAACCTCCGCCCCATCGCCTGCCAGCGGTTGACCATTGGCAAAGCGATAATGCGCAGCGCGCACAGCAGCCTGCAGCCGCTGGCGAACCCCACCGGTTTCGGGCATACGAGAAAACACGCTGCGCTCTGTCATGGGCTCTGTCATGGCCACAACTCTAGCGCGCCCCACAAGACTCTTGTGAGGTAACTACTCCCTGCAATCCGGGGTTGCCACTAAGGTAGTAGTCATGCAACGGCTCTGGCGAAATCTGAAATGGCTAAGCGGGACAATGTGGCCTGCTTATGCCTCATTTATCTTCGTCTGCAACCTTGTCGGAGCCATGATTGTCGGCTTGTTCCTCGGCATGCTGTTGCCACTGAACCAAGAAACTCACTTGCCACGGTTGGCTAATGGTGTCATTTATGCCCTGGCTGGGTACCTGGTTCTGGCGATTATCGCGGGCATCGGCACCACGTGGATCCTGTTCAAACCGCTGGTGAAATGGCAGCGTCATCCGGATATGCACGATCCGCGGCGGGTGCGATATCTGGTCATGCGCGTGCCCGTCTACCAGGCACTTTTGGGTACCGTCATCTGGTCTTTGGGCGTGATTGTCTTCAGCGGAGTCGCGTTCGCCTATGACAGCAAGATTGGCATGATGGTGCTGCTCACCTCGGTGCTCGGTGGCGCCATGGTGGCGCTGTTGACCTATCTGATTGCGGAGCGCATGGTGCGTCCGGTCGCCGTGGAGGCGCTGGCGCGTCGGGCTCCGGATTCCTCGCTGGAGCCACCGATTGGTCACCGCCTGCGCCAGACATGGGTGTTGACCAGTGGTGTTCCAGTGGTGGCAATCCTGCTTGTGCTGATTGGTCAGCGCCGTGGCCTATTCACAGATGATGCGGCAGATTTGCTGCCCACCATCACCGCGCTGGCAATTCTGGCTCTGATTACCGGCTATTTCGGCACGATGCTGGCCAGCATGTCCATCGTTGACCCGATTCGGGATCTCACGGGCGCAATTAACAAGGTCCGCCAGGGCCAGGTGGATACGCGCGTGCCTATTTACGACGGCTCCGAGATGGGTGTCCTCCAAGCGGGCTTCAATGAAATGATGCGTGGCTTGCAGGAGCGCCAGCGGGTGCGTGACCTCTTTGGCCGTTACGTCGGATCTGAGGTCGCCCGCAAGGCTCTGGAAGAAAAGCCAACTTTGGGCGGCGAGAATCGCCTGGTCGCGGTGCTGTTTGTGGATGTAATTGGTTCAACCAACTTCGCGGAGAAGAACTCGCCAGAGGTCGTTGTCCGCGAACTCAATGCCTTCTTCGACCACGTTGTTGACTGTGTGCACCGCAATAAGGGCATTATCAACAAGTTCCAGGGTGACGCAGCTCTGGCTGTCTTCGGCGCTCCCCTGCCCCTCGACGACACGGCTGGTCACGCCCTCACCGCCGCCCGTGAACTGCGCGAGGAACTGCTCGACCTCCAACTCAGCGCTGGCATTGGCGTCTCCGCCGGTCATGTCGTCGCGGGCCACATCGGTGCTCGTGACCGTTTTGAGTACACGGTCATTGGTGACGCGGTTAACCAGGCCGCTCGTCTGACCGAGCTGGCCAAGGACACCCCGGGCCGCGTGCTCGCCACGGCTTCCACTATCCGCCTGGCCAACGAGGACGAGCAGGCTCGCTGGACCACCCTGAAGTCCGTGGAGCTGCGCGGCCGCACGCACATGACGCAGCTTGCGCGCCCGGTGCGCCCGACGCTTGCCGACGAGGCCTAGGGGGCAGCGGACTCGTCGGTCTCGCCAACCTGCGCACCCTCCCGCGATTCCTTTACGTTGGAGGAATGACTGACAGCCGCTCCAGCTCTAGCACCAACCCCAGACCTCGCATGCTCGTCCCCGACGCTGCGCGCGGATTCGCTCTTCTCGGCATCGCTATCGCAAACATTGCCACTGCCTGGCTGGTTGCAAGTCCCGAGCTGCCCGGAGCATTCTTCGGCGGCGTCATAAACGACAGCATCGCCGACAAGGCCACCGTGCTTTTTACCGCTGTGACCGCACACAATCGCGGGCTGCCGATGTTCGCAACGCTGCTCGGTTTCGGTGTCGGACTCATTGTCCGCAGTTTGGCCAGGAGGAACTTTCCACGGTCGCGGGCGCGAGTGGTCGTCGTAAAGCGTTATGCGTTCCTGGGGCTGTTCGGCATCGCGCACATGCTGTTTCTGTTCTTTGGCGACATCATGTTTCTCTACGGCATCTGCGGCATCATCCTGGGGCTGCTTATGGGACTTAGCAACAAGGTGCTGACTATCCTCGCGTGGATTGCGCTGACAGTTAATGCGGTATTGAGCCTGCTGTTTTTGGGATTCGTAATTGCGATACCCGACGCCGAGTTCGTCGGCTCCGACATGAGCGAGTTCGTCAACGGCGGTGCGATTGAAACAAGTTACCTGGATATGCTCGCCGCGAATCTCGAGGCCCTGACAATGAGCATCACTACCCTGCCGCTGCAGCTGTTCATCTACCTGCCGGTGATGATGATTGGTTTCGTGTGGGCGCGCAAGGGAGTGCTTGACGACGTCGACGCGCATCGCCCCCTGCTTATTCGGTGGCTCGTGGTGGCCGTGATTGTCGCCTTCGGTGTCGGTATCCCTATGGGGTTGGCAGCGATTGGAGTTCTTCCAGCCGGACAGCACATGGCCTTCTTGGTAATTAATAACTTTGCCGGAGTGTTCGCTGGTCCTGGCATCCTAGCCGGGCTGGCGTTGGCGCTGCAGCCGCTCCAGCGACGCCTAAACGAGGGCGCCGCTGTGCCTGGTTGGCTGGTGCCGATTGCGGCGCTCGGCAAGCGTTCGATGACGGGCTACCTGATGCAGTCGGTAATCTTCTTTGTGCTGGTGTACCCGTTTATGCTGGACATCCCGCGCGACATGGGCGCGTTCGTGCAAACGCTCATCGCTGTAGGCGTCTGGTTGGTGACGCTGTTGGCCGCGTGGACGATGGAGCGACGCGGGATGCAGGGACCGTTTGAGAAGGTGCATCGCCGGCTGTCGTACGGGCCGACAATGCGTGCGGAGTTGGCCGGGTTCGGTGGCCCCAAGCCTGCTCCGCAGGGGGCACTGGTCTCAGCGGGTGCGCCGGGTGCGCCGGGTGCGCCGGGTGCGGCGGACGCGGCGGGCGCTTAAGGCGCGGCGGCAGCTTAAGTGCTCTGCACCCAGTTAGCCTCTGCCGCGGCTAACGGTCAATGCGCTACTTGCCCTTACGCGTTGCCTTCACCACTCGCTTGGTGGTGCGCTTGACCGTCTTCTTAGCGGTCTTTTTTGAGGTCTTCTTCGCAGCCTTCTTCGTGGTCTTGCGAGTCGACTTCTTCGCAGCCTTCTTAGTGCCACCGTTTGCGGCTTCCTTCGCGCGGCGCTCAGACAGCAGCTCGCAGGCGCGGGCATCGGTCAGAGTCTCAGGCGTATCCCCCTTGCGCAGCGAAGCATTGGTGACGCCATCGGTGACGTACGGACCGAAGCGGCCATCCTTCACCGACATCGGGCGACCGGAGACATCGTTGTCGCCCAGCTGCTTCAGCGGCGGCTTCGCAGCAGCACGACCGCGGCGCTTCGGCTCAGCGTAGATACGACGAGCCTCGTCTAATGTCACGGTGAAAATCTGCTCTTCGTTAGCCAGTGAACGCGAGTCCGTGCCCTTCTTCAGGTACGGACCGTAACGGCCATTCTGAGCAGTAATAACCTCGCTATCGACCGGATCGACACCGACCTCACGCGGCAGGCTCATCAGCTTCAGAGCCTCTTCCAACGTGACAGTCGACGGCTCCATGGAGGAAAACAGCGAGGCCGTCTTCGGCTTCAGAGTTTCCTCGATGATTTCCGCGGTGCGCTTTTCCTTCTGCTTGGCAGCGGTCTTGGTTTCCCAGTTCTTCTTCCGCTTGCCCTCCGCAGCGCGCTGAGCGTCCTCTTCGGCGCGCTCAGCTGCGATGATCTCCTCAGCCTTGGCTACGACACCTTCACGCTCTTCATCGGTGACCAGCTCGGTGACGTAGGGACCGTAGCGACCATCACGAGCGACAATCATGCGACCATTGGCCGGGTTAATGCCCAGCTCACGGCCGCCCTGCGGCATCGCCAGCAGCTTCTCGGCAGCAGCCAGATCCAGCTCGTCCGGAGTCATGGCCTCCGGGATGTTGGCGCGCTGCACCTCGTCGGCACCGTTTTCACCGGCACCCGGGCGCGTGCGCTCCAGGTACGGCCCATAGCGGCCAACGCGAACGATGATTGGGTTACCCTCGGCATCGTCGAAAAGGTGGAGAGAATTGACCTTCCGAGCATCAATCGACTCCAAGTTCACGTCGATGATGTTCTTCAGGCCACCGTGGGTCGCAATGGCGTCGGCTCCCTTGTGGCGGTGATCCTTCTCATCACCGAAGTAGAAACCGGTCAGCCAGGTCGTACGGTCCTTATTGCCCGCAGCAATGCCGTCGAGCTCATCCTCCAGCTCGGAGGTGAAGTCGTAGTTGACCAGATCGGAGAACGCTTCCTCCATCAGCCCCACCACGGCAAAGGCCACCCACGAGGGCACCAGAGCGTTGCCGCGGGAGTAGACGTAACCGCGATCCTGAATGGTCTTGATAATCGACGCGTATGTCGACGGACGACCAATTCCCAAGTCCTCCATCTTCTTCACCAAGCTGGCCTCGGTGAAGCGCGCAGGCGGGTTGGTGGAGTGGCTGTCGGCACTGAAGTCCGTGGCCGTCAGGCCCTGGCCTTCAGTCAACTGTGGCAGACGCTTCTCAGCGTTGTCGGCGACCTTGCGGCCGTCGGAAAGCGCGGAGACCTCGACGTATGCCTTGAGGAAGCCCGGGAAGCGAATCGTGCGTCCGGTGGAGGCGAACTCGACGGCGTGCGTGTCGGTGGCGCCGGCGATGGTGACCTTCATGGACGTGCCGCGTGCGTCGGCCATCTGCGAGGCGACGGTACGCTGCCAAATCAGTTCGTAGAGCTTGAATTCCTCGGCATCCAGCGATCCCGCCAGCTGCCCCGGCGTTGCGAATGTCTCGCCAGCCGGACGAATTGCCTCGTGCGCTTCCTGCGAGTTCTTCACCTTGCGCGAGTACTGGCGCGGCGCATCGGCGACGTACTCCGAGCCGTAGAGCTCCAGCGCCTGCTTACGCGCGGCGTCAATACCGGCCTTGGACAGCGTCGTGGAGTCGGTACGCATGTAAGTAATGTGACCGTTTTCGTACAGACGCTGCGCCACACGCATCGTGCGCTCAGAGGTGTAATGCAGCTTGCGGCCCGCCTCCTGCTGCAGCGTAGAAGTCATGAACGGCGGGTACGGGCGGCGCGTGTACGGCTTCTCCTCCACCGACGCGACCTTGAGCTCAGAGCCCACGAGGTCCGCCGCCAGGGTTTCGGCGAGCTGCTTATCGACGACCCGGATGCCATCGGACTTCTTCAGCTGGCCACGGTCATCGAAGTCTCGGCCCTGCGCTACGCGCTGACCATCAACGCTGGTCAGGGTTGCAACGAATTCCTTCGGCTGGTTGGCGTCAGCAGAAGTCGAGCCGGTGTCCAGAGTGGCGGCGACATCCCAGTACTCAGCGGAGATAAACGCCATGCGCTCGCGCTCACGCTCGACGATGACACGCGTTGCCACCGACTGCACACGGCCTGCCGACAGGCGCGGCATGACCTTCTTCCACAGCACCGGGGAGACCTCGTAGCCGTAGAGACGGTCGAGGATACGGCGACCCTCCTGGGCGTCGACCAAGTTTTGGTCCAGCTCACGGGTGTTGGCGGCGGCTTCCAAGATGGCCTGCTTGGTGATCTCATGGAACACCATGCGACGCACCGGCACCTTGGGCTTCAGAACCTCCAGCAAGTGCCAGGCAATAGCCTCGCCCTCACGGTCGGGGTCAGTTGCGAGATAGAGCTCGTCGACTTCCTTGAGCTTGGCCTTCAGGTCGGCGACTTTCTTCTTCTTATCAGCGCTGACGACATACAACGGAGCGAATCCGTTGTCGACATTCACACCCAGACGAGCCCAGGGCTCCTTCTTGTAACGAGCCGGAACGTCGGCTGCGCCACGGGGCAAGTCGCGAATGTGGCCCACCGACGCCTCCACGATGTAATCATCGCCGAGATACGGCTGAATCTTGCGAGCTTTCGTCGCCGACTCGACAATTACAAGGCGCTTGAGGCCGTCTGAATTCGCCATAGAAGTTTTTCTATCCTGCAACGTTGAATGTTTTTGACTGTTTAGGTTCTGGTTTTCGTTTAAATCTTGGGGTTCTTGGCCGGACTCTGGCCGGGCTTCAGCTGTGAGAAGCCCGCGATCGGTTCCAATCAGTTCCACCCGGTTCCGATCAGTTCAAATCAGTTCCCGGCCGCGTTCTCCCGGAAGATTATCTGGAAAGAATATGAAGAATATAAGGAATACCGTACACACAATCTAGTTTGTCGCGTGGAATCCTCAAGTATCGGGCGGATTTTGGGTGTGACTGAAGGGGCTGCTGGGGGGATACCCGGTGGCCGGCCCGACGACTGCTCTGCGGCTGGCCATGACCATCCCAGTGACTGTCCATGGCAGACCGCAGCGGGCGCAGCGGGCGCGTGATTGCGGGCTGCAAATGTGAAACTGTGCGAGCTTATGACACTTTCAGGCCATTTTTCGGGCCATTTTTGACATAAACGCAGTCAGTAACTCGGATCGACCCGCCGACGCTGCCATAAACGCGGTCAGTAACTCGCATTGAGGTAAGTATCGAAGGCGCCCACCCGCCGACGCGCCGGCCGACACACAGGTCGACACGCTGAGCAGACACACTTTTGTCTATTACCCCGCGATTGCCGCGCACCCTAAACCCCAGAAACACAAAACCCACGCAGAAATTACTTTCCACGTGGGAGAATCAAGGCTCACCCCATGAACACAACATGGACCTTGAAAAGCCAAACATTCCGCGAGCCAAACTGAATAAAAGCCCAGTTCAGAACCGAACTCAGCCCCGAACTACTAAGCCTTACAGAGGCTTCACGTCCAGAGCCTGCGGTCCCTTCTGACCCTCACCAATCTCGAACTCGACTGCCTGGTTCTCTTCCAGCGTCTTGAAACCAGTGCCCTGGATCTCGGAGTAGTGAACGAACACGTCGTTGCCACCGTCAGCTGGGGCGATAAACCCGAAGCCCTTCTCCGAGTTGAACCACTTCACAGTACCCTGTGCCATTACAAAACTTCCCAACTTCAGGATTCGATAAAACAAGTATTCGCCACGCACATCCGGCCACACACAATGGGGTCAACACGGCCAGAACACCCTTTCCGCCTCGCACGGGCTTTTGCTGGGTGCCCTTTGGCGGGCGATACACTCAAAAAGTCTGCCACGTTTGGGGCGCGAGCGCCGATTAGGAACAGCTTCTTGCCACCCCCGTAAACCCGTGTTCGGAGTTCGGAGAAACTGGGTTGTCGAATAGCGAAAATGCGGCTGGCAGGAAGCGTCGTCAAGCATATGAAGTGCGCGTTTATAGGAAAGGGTGGTGTCGGTGGAGTCATTTGGACGGGAGCTGCTGGGGCCGGTTATTCGTGCGCATCCGCGGGCGACGGTGACGCACATTGCGGATCTTCCTGCGCGCGCTGGCGTGACCGCACCTTGGCCTGAGTGGGTGCCGGATTGGCTGAAAGAAGTGCTGGTAGATCGCGGAATTGAGAACCTGTGGACTCATCAGGCAGCAACCGCGAACCTCGCCCGCGAGGGCGTGCACTGCGTCGTCGCGACGGGCACGGCGTCGGGTAAATCGCTCGGCTATCTGCTGCCCGTGCTCACAGAACTGTCCGCCACCCCCGCGGCCACCGCGCTGTACCTCTCCCCGACCAAGGCGCTGGGCGCCGATCAGCTGGACACGGCACGCGCGATGGCACCGGTGTCGCTGAGCTCGCTGATTTCGCTTTACGACGGCGACACCCCGCAAGACGCCCGGCGCGCGATTCGCGACCGCGCCCGTTGGGTGTTTACCAACCCCGATATGCTGCATGTTTCGGTTCTCGGCAACCATGTTCGGTGGACGCGGATGCTGCGCAACCTGCGCTATATCGTCGTCGACGAATGCCATGCCTATCGAGGCGTATTCGGCGCCAACGTCTCCCAAATTCTACGTCGCCTCCTGCGGCTGTCCCGGGAATATGGTGCCTCGCCGACCGTGATTTTTGCCTCTGCGACTACCAACGACCCTGCTGACCAGGCTCGTCGCCTCATCGGCGAGCCTGTCGAGGCCGTCACCGAAGACGGCGCCCCGGTCGGTGAGCGGACTATCGCCCTGTGGGAACCCGGCCTGCTCCCTGATCTCCAAGGTGAGAACGGTGCCCCCGTGCGCCGCCCCGCCCCAACAGAGGCCGCAGATATCATGGCCGACCTGCTTGTCGAGGGCGCCCGCACCCTGACCTTCACCCGTTCGCGGAGCAGTGCCGAGAAGGTAGCGCTCGGCGTGCGCGAGCGCCTGGAGAAGCGCCGCCGCAGCGATATCGCCGAGCGCATCGAGTCTTACCGCGCCGGCTACCTGGCCGAAGAACGCCGCGACATCGAGCGCATGCTCGATGACGGCACCCTGCTTGGTGTGGCCACCACCAATGCGCTGGAGCTGGGCATTGACGTCGGTGGCCTTGACGCGGTGGTGCAGGCCGGTTTCCCGGGCACGGTCGCTTCGTTCTGGCAGCAGGCCGGCCGCGCGGGCCGTCGTGGACAGGGCGCGCTGGTGGTGTTGGTGGCTCGCGATGATCCCATGGACACTTACTTAGTCCACAACCCTTCGGCACTGTTGGGCCGGCCGGTGGAGAAGACCGTCTTCGATCCCCGCAACCCGCATGTGGTGTGGTCACACCTCTACTGCGCGGCTGTGGAGAAACCCGTCACCACCAGCCAGCTTCAGGCGTGGGGAACTCTACCCGTAGCCGAAGATATGGTGTCAGCGGGCTGGTTGCGCAAGCGCACCTGGGAAGGACAAGAACCCGTCTACTACCCGACCGACCGCGATGAGGGGCCGCGCATTGCCACTGCCCACGATGCCGTGAACGTTCGTGGCGGTGATGGCCAGGAAGTGGCCATCGTCGACCAGACCGATGGTCGGCTGCTTGGCACCATCGATCTAGGCCGTGCGATGCAGCAGGTCCACGACGGTGCCGTCTACTTGCACCGCGGTGAGTCCTATCTTGTCGACCAGCTGGACTTCGACAGCCTCGTCGCCCTGGTCCACCCCGAGCAGCCGCGCTATTCCACCAGCTCGCGCATGGACACCACCATCCGCATCCTGGACGTTGACGATATGCGCCACTACCAGGGCTTACAGGTCGCTTCCTGCCAGGTCGAGGTCTTTCACCAGGTCACCTCCTATCTTCGTCGTCTGGATACCGGCGAGATTCTCGACAGTGTTGAACTTGACTACCCTCCGCAGCGTTTGGTCACGCGCGCCGTGGCCTACACAATGCCCGAGTCCACCCTGCGCTCGTGGGGTGTGGGCTCCGACATCGCACCGGGGGCTCTCCACGCAGCCGAGCACGCGGCTATCGGCATGCTGCCGCTGATTGCCACCTGCGACCGCTGGGATATCGGCGGTGTTTCCACGGTCATGCACGCCGATACCCAGCAGCCCACCGTTTTTGTTTACGACGGGCACCCTGGTGGTGCGGGGTTTGCCGACCGTGGCTACGAGGCCTTCGCTCAGTGGATTCGCGCGACCCGCGATGCCGTCGCCGTCTGCGAGTGCGAATCTGGCTGCCCATCGTGCATCCAGTCGCCCAAGTGCGGCAATGGCAACGATCCGTTGGACAAAGCCGGCGCAATCAAGGTGCTCAGTGGGGTCTCTCGCGCACTTAACGACGGCCCGTAGCAGCATCCTCCACCGCTTCCGGCCCTGCTCTGGACGTTGCTTTTCTCTCCTTTCGTTGGACGCTGACCTGCACGTCCTCCCCATCAATCTCGCAAGCCACAAGACGTGCGTGGTTAGCTTTTGCGATTGACCCCGCAGCTTTGCAGGCGTCGTCGCTCTCTTGCGCAGCCACGGCGCCGGCCACCGCGGCCAGATCCGCTGCTACCGCTGCCTGCCGAGCCTGCACCACCCTCACCCCGGTTGTAACTCCAACCAAAGTCAGAACGACGAAAGCGGCGATGAACAGTGCGGCTGCGACTGTGGTGGAACCTTCTTCTTCGCGAAGAAGGCGGGCTGTCACGTTTCTCATGACGATGCCACTCTTTCCCGCAGTGCGACCGCGCGTGCTTCCAGCGAAAATGGCCCCGCTGAGCGCCGAATGGTCACGCGCACGGTACCGGAGGTTTCCGATATCGCGACCTGTCCATCCGCGTCGGCGCGGAGCTCGGCTACTGTCTCCGCATCGCCCCGCGCCTCAGCCCGTGCGATGGCTCCGGCTGCGTCGGTAAGCCCTAGGTACATTGCGATGGTGACCAGCCCTGACAAAGCCGTGACCATGACCGTGACCAGTGCCGCGAGACCGAAAGCGGTTTCTACCGTGGTTTGGCCTTCGTCGCCGACGCACAGGCGATGAAGCGTAGAGCGGATGCGGCTAGACATCGGTGTTGAGCGCCCTTTCGATGATGTCGGTGAGCGCCTGGGTGATATCCCCGCCGGTCACGACGGTGTAAAGCAGGGCCCCGAAAGCGGCGGCCGCGATCGTTCCCAAAGCATATTCCACGGTTGACATGCCGTTTTCCTCAGTTGCCAGAGCGTGCAGACGCTTGTGCAAATACGAGCGCAGCTGGGACTGTGCAGCGGTCAGCGGATTGGTTGGAACATTGGTTGGACGGTTGGAGTTTTGAGTGGTCATGAATGTTTCCCCCTATGTGGATGTCGAGTGACAGGTCAGTTGTGAGGTGTGATGTGCATTGACGCGCGTTGCCCCGCGCTGACGCATGGTGGATTGCAGCGTGGCAGGTGGCCCGCGTGCACAAGCGAGAACGCAACCGAAAGCGCAACCAGCACTGCATCCGGCGCGTGCCAGCGCGCGAAGCTGGGCGCAGAACTGTCCGAGCTTCATGACGGCATCAGTCCTGCAAACATTTCGTCGGCAAGCCCGGCGATTGTGGGCACCAATCCCAGCACCACAAACGCGGGTAGAAAGCACAACGCCAGCGGCCCGGCAATGAGGACACCGGCCTTCTCGGCGACGGCTTGCGCCGCATCGTGCGCTTGACTGCGGTACGTGGCAGCGGTGTCCTCCAATGCCTGCGCCAGAACGGTGCCGGATTCGCTTGCGCGGCGCCCAGCTGTCGCCAGAGGCACGAGCGCGGGCGTGGCAGCAAGGCTGTCCCAAGCAGAGTGCGCGCCCACAGCTAACCTGGCGGAACACTGTCGAAGTGGCTCGGCCAGCTCAGGGTTTGCGCCATCGGCGGCTGCTTCCATTGCCTGGGACAATGGCATACCGGAGCTCAAACAAGCGCCAATGATGTCGAGGGCCGCCGCGGCATCGAGCAGCACAGCCGGGCTGATGCGCTCACCGCCAATGACAGTTCGCACACGTTCCCTCACCTGTGCGGCAATCTGCGCCACCCGACTGGTCACCTGCCGGCGCACGCTTCCTCGCGTACGAGCATCCGGCTCCGCTACCAATTCGGGCAGTCGGCTGCGGACGGGATTGAATGTCGGCAAGCAGAGGTAGGCGGCGATGAGAAGTGCGGCGGCAATCATTGTCCGGCCTCCGCACGATCGATGATGGCGACGGCCCATTCGATGCCCGCGCACACCAGCCCGACACCGATGACCAGCACAATTCCTCCGATACCGCGACTGAGGAACTCGAAGGGGGACGCTCCGAAAGCTTGCCCCATAATCAGCCCGAAGACTGGGAGCGAAGCCAAAATGGCAATCGTCATGCGTGGTCCCGCCAGCGCGGCCGACGTCTGTGAGCGATGTGCCTGACGAGCCTGCAGATCACCCCGCGCACAGTCCAGTAACCCGGCCAAACTTAGACCATGTTGCTGCGCCACCGTCCACATACGCCCAATCCGACGCAGTTGCTCCGAAGACGCTTCGGTCTCCCACGGGTCGGCGAAGTTCGCGCGGTGCGCCGCGTGCGCAAGATGATCGGCCAACACAGTCATGTCCTCTGCCCTGCGCAATTCCGCTGCTGCCGCGTTGAGCGCTCTTGAGGCCGCCGCACCTGCGCGCAACTGCGCGGTCAAGGTTTCCAGCGCTACCGCAGCGCTGTCCGCTTCCCGACGTTCACAGCGCCTCTCCCCCACAGCGCGCACTACGGCCCCTGCGGTGCGGCCCAGCAATAGCCCGGCTATGACACCTGGAATCCCGGCGAGCCACAGCAACACGAGTACCGGGCCTGCAACGATGAGGATTGATAGCCCTGCAGCTCTATTCGCACTGCCAGTGCTTGCGGCGCTCGACCCCGTGGAACCAGCCCCAAGTCCAACCATGCGCTGCAACCACTTCAGTCCACAGGACACCTCACGGGCACGGCCTGCCAGCGCTCGCGAGCGCACCGCCGCCGAGCTGTCCGGCCAGATAGCGACTGCCGCAGCCGCGCCCCCAATGAGTACGGTCACGCTAAATCCCTCCCCCATAGCTGTTAATCTCCCCGTCTAATCCCCTGACTTTTCCCCCGGGTTATTCCACCGGTTATTCCACCGACTGTTCCCTGCCGACCAGCAACTTCTGCAACGTTTCCCACCCCGGCCCCGGCCCGTCCCGAGCAGTCCAAACCTCCCCCACCTCCGGTGGGTTACCGCGCAGCAGCCCGATCTGTGCCAGCCGGCGAACATCAGCGCGTTCGACCACCAACACCACCTGCACCGCAGAGACCAACTGCGCATGCAGCCCGGCGCGACCAAGGCCACCGATCAGCCCCAAAGCCTCAAAGCGCGCGACGACATCCCCAATCCGGTTGGCGTGAATTGTCCCCGCCCCACCGCGATGCCCCGTGTTCAACGCAGCCAGCAGATCCACCACCTCGGCACCACGAATCTCACCGACGACAATGCGGTCGGGACGCATGCGCAACGCCTGCTTCAGCAACTCCTGCTGCCCAATCGCACCGGCCCCCTCCAAGTTGGCGGCTCTGGTCACCAGCTTCACCACATGCGGATGCTGCGGTTGCAACTCCGGAGTGTCCTCGATGCACACAATGCGCTGATCAGGATTAACTTCTGAGAGCATCGCCGCCAATAGCGTCGTCTTTCCCGCACCCGTGCCTCCGGCGACAATAAACGACAGCTGTCCCGCCACGATTCCCCGCAACACCGGCAGAATCTCCGGTGGAAACAGCCCGACATCGCACAACTCCGCAAGCCCGCGACGAGCCGGACGCAGCACCCGCAGGCTAATCTGAGTGCCAGTCGCCGACGGTGGTGAAAGCACCGCATGAACTCGCACACCACAGCCGCCGACACCACCAGGAATATGGCCGTCGGCCCAAGGTTGCGCGTCGTCAAGCCTTCGTCCGCACCGCGACGCGAGCCGCACCGCATACGCGCGCACCTCGCCCTCGTCCGCGAAGGAAATCTCGGCCCGCTCCAGTCCGTTGCCGGCATCGACCCAGACCTCGCCGGGCGCGGTGACCAGCACATCGCTGACACCCGGGCGGCGCAACAGCGCATCCAACACGCCCGCGCCCACTGTTTCCTCACGAATCGTGCGCAGAATCTCCAACACCTTCACATCGGAGACAACCCCCGCGGTCTCCGCGCGAATGATGTCGGCGACCTCGCTATGCGATGCCACCCCAGGCCGCTCCGCAAGCGCCGTCCGCACCGCCGCCAACAGCCTGACATCATCCATCGCCACCACCGCCGACAAGGGCAAACATCGCTTCCAATCCCCGCGTCAGCTTGCCGACGGCCCCAGCGAGCCCGCCCACATCTATCTCGTGAGCTACTTTCTTGCAGTACTCAATCTCACCAGCAATGGGCAGATCGAGCGCGTACTCAACCTCTTCGACACTGATATCGCGGTGCTGCTGGTGCCGAACCGCAAGACTTGGCGTGAATCCTGCCTGTGCACAGACGCTGGCCAGGTGTCCACCGGCTGCGATAGCTCGGACAGAGGTGGGCAGGATGATGACGGTGTCATCGGCAAGCGCGCCGAGAGTGGTGACGTACTCCACTTGCTTCGGGCAGTCCACGATGACCGTAATTCCGGCATGAATAAGGCAACTAATGGTGCTGGCAATGTGTCGAACATCGTCGGGTCTGTCGGTTCTGCCGAGTCTGTCGGCACTGTCGAATTTGGTGGCCGCCGAGGCGTGGTTGTAAGCCGTCTCGGGCGCGCGACTGCGGGTCCACGTCAACACTTTCAGCGCGGGTGATCGCGGGCAGGATGGCAGTGCTTCGTAAAGTGCCGCCCCGTCGAGACGGCCATCAGCAGCCGAGAAGTCTTGCCACCTCAGTCCCGGTTCCGTTTCCATCCCGAGCACCAGATCAATACCTCCCGCCAGCGCATCTGCGTCCACCAAGCAGATGGGCCTTTCGCGGGAAAGAACCAATGCACTCGCTGCCGCCGTAATGGAAGCACCGGCACCGCCGACCGCAGGAACCAACATCAGGCACGTTGCCGTGGAATCGGTTGTAGTTGCTGGCACGTTCGGTACGGGTTCTGTACCTGGTGCTGTAATCACGTCTGCGCTCGCAGGTGACGCTGGGGTGTGTTGGTGGTTCAGAAGGCTCGAGCCGTGTTGGAAATCGGAGAGCCTCGGACCATCCGGGCGTACCTCGGCTCGGCCGAGCAGTTCGACAATATCGACGTTATCCGCGGGCAAACTAGCGCTGTAAACAGGAGCTAAAACCTTCGCCACCTGCGTATCTTCCGCCTCAGTATCACTGCGGATCAGAAAGATTGCTCCCTCACAATGAGGCCGCCCGGCTAATCTTCGGGCTGCCGACGCATCAACGAACACCGCTGGTGCCCGACGCCACAGGGCCGATGAAACTCCCGCTCCGGTCGATGCGGGCACTGACGCTGTGGCTGATACTGGTGGTGATGCTAGCGACGATGCCAATGCTTGTGCGGCCACTGGCGCTGCAGCCACAGGTGGCACGGTCTCTTGCACACAGTCACGACCGGTAGCAGCGACTATGAGTGCAACCTCTTCACGCAGCGCTTCATCATCGACAGCGTTGACTACTGGATTTGCTGAAGCCTCGGTTCGCTGAGCCATGGACAGTTTCTTGATTGCCATGGCCATAGCGTGCACTAAAAGGCGGATTCAATGATGCTCGCAAGAGGCCAAAACCTCGCTGTCTGTGGATAATTTTCAGACTGTGGATAACTGCCGAACGCTACGTTGCCCTAGTCTTATGACTGCTGCGCGGCCTGGCCAATGCAAGTTAGTGACTGCGTTTATGTCAAAAATGGCACGAAAAAAGCCTGAAAGTGTCATAAACTCGCACAGTTTCACATTTTGCAGCCCGCATTTTTACTACATAAACCCTTCAACATTGGGCCAAAAAGGGGGCGACGCCCCGCGCCGGGGGGGGGATTGGCGCGAGGCGTCTTTAACCGGCTCGGGGGGGGATTGAGCCGGGGCGGCCTCGCAGTCTGTTTCTAAAAAGAACTAGAAGGGGCCAGCCACGTCCAAGTATTACATATCCCGAGGAATCTGCAAATACCTTTTAAAGGATTTAATGCCCAATATGTTCGATGTCACGATATTCGATGTCACGTCTCCCCGAGCCCGACATCCATGGGTAAGCTCAGAGTCTATGAACACCGGCGAGAACAGGGCTTCAACAACGCCGCAGCCGCACGTTTCTACGGACACACGCATCACGGAAGATGCCCCCGCCACCGCTGACTCTCGCGTCGCTGCGTTCTTTGACCTGGATAAAACCATTATTGCCAAGAGCTCGGCATATGCGTTCAACAAGCAATTCCTCGAGCGCGGCATCATTTCGCCGACAGACATGCTGCAAATGGCGCTCAGCCATGCCCTATACATGTCGCAGGGGCACGATGAGGCGCAAATGGAGGCCACCCGCGAGCAGTTTTCCGCCCTTATCGCTGGTCACAGTGCCAGGGAGCTGCGCCAGGTCGCCATCGAAACCCTAGAGCAGAACATCACACCGTACATCTACGCCGAGGCATTGGAGCTCATTCGTGAACACCGCGCACAGGGGCATCAGGTGTTCATTATCTCGGCATCGGCTCGGCAGATTGTTGAGCCCATTGCGCAGGAACTCGGTATCTACAACGTGGTGGCCACCGAGCTGGAGGTCCGCGACGGGGTCTTCACAGGTGAAACGGAGTTCTTCTGCCGAGGCGAAAACAAGGCTGTGCAGATGCGTCGGATAGCGGAAAAGCGCCAGTTCAACCTGGCCGAATGCTTTGCGTACTCGGATTCCATCACTGATGTGCCCATGCTGGCTGCAGTCGGCCATCCCGTTGTGGTCAATCCCGATCGCGCTCTGCGCAAGATTGCGGCGGAGCGTGAGTGGCCTGTGCGCCAATTCCGGAATCCCGTCCCGCTGTTTCGCGCGCCGTCGAAACGCAATGCTGCAATTCTTGCCGGCGTCACACTGGCGCTTGGCGCAGGTGCGACACTGTTGGCACTGCGCAAAAACGACGACGAGCCAAAGACCGACTAACCCACCATCCAGCAGCCGCCCGCCTACACCGCTTCGGCGATACCGCGCGCTTCCACGGCACCGGCCTTCAGCCCTTCCAGATGCAGGAGAATCCACACACGCAGGCCATCGGCGCTTCCCGACGCGAACCCCTCTGCGGCCTCGAAATACTCCTGGCGGTGGCGAGTCCAGTAGACCTCGGGCACGGCCAAGCCACGCGGATCCAGGCCGGTTGCGACAGTCGTCAGCCGCGAGGCGGCGCGAGCGATGATGCCGTTGTGGTACTCGAAGGGGCGCAGAGTCAGCAGCTCACCGTGCACAATCGCCGAAAGCACGCCAGCGTGGATTTGGCTGCGGCCAGTGATGAAGTCACCGAGCACGTGCAGACGCTGCTCCTTCATCGCAGACGAGAGCTTGTCGTCACCAACCGGACGCCCGGCTTTCATCCGCGCCTCGGAACCGTCTTCAGTCTCACCTGCGGGCGATGCGTTCAACGCAAACTTGGCCAGCACCTGCTGCGGAGCGCGCTGCCACACGCGGGTGGTCTCACCAATTGACTCCGGGGAAATGGTGTCGGCAACCCGAAGGGCTGCTGCGAGTACGGGATCGGTGATGTTGCCGTCGTCGGGAAGCGATGGCTCGCCGCCTTCTAGCCACGCCGATGCCCGAGCGCCACGAAGGACCGACTCGGAGCCGGTGACGTTGTGCTTGCGCAGGTTGGCCTTGTGCCGGTGGACGGCCTGGATGGCCTTGGCCGCGACATCAGCCGCGTGCGCAACGCCGTCGAGCTGCCACAGGGGCGCGAGGGGGTCCCTGGGGTCAAGCTGCGGGACAGCAGCGGCGGAAGCGCTGTCAGCACCGCCGGCATCCGGTTCAGATGCCTTCGCCTGCGCTGCCTCACGCTCTGCGCGCTTCTTCGCCGACACGGAGGACACCCCCAGACTCATCCCAGCTAGGCCACCTTTTCCGGTGCCGGCGCCATTGCCCACACCATTGCCGGCACCGGCGCCAATTCCATCGGCTCCACGCACGTTCTCAGGCTGATTGTTCATATCCCACACCCTAATTCTTCACCGCTAAGTAAGTGACAAACTTATATAGAAATGGTCAAAGATGAGAAAAACTTCAACGAGTTCTTGGCTTTTTCGCCCTTGTGGCGCGCTCTACCCACAATGAGAGGTAGTATGGCAGTTTGTAACTGCAGTTTTAAAGTTTCAAACCATCTTTTCCAACCATCTGCGTAGGAGGAAGTACACGTGAGCAACGACGATACGAAGGGTCTCTTTACCGACGGCACCGAACCGCGTGTTACCGCTATCCCGCTGAGTGATGTGGATAGCAACGCTTCGGGCGATGCCAGCATCGGCCAGCTCGTGTCTAATGCTTCTACGCAGATTTCCGCTCTGGTTCGCTCTGAGATTGAGCTGGCCAAGGCTGAAATTGCTGGCGAGGCTAAGAAGGGTGCAGTTGGCGGTGGCTTCTTCGCGGTTGCCGGCGTCGTCGCGCTGTACTCCTCGTTCTTCTTTTTCTTCTTCCTCGGCTGGCTGCTGGATCTTTGGCTGCCAACCTGGGCTGCATTCCTCATCGTTTTCGTTCTGATGCTGGTCATCGCCGGCGTGGCGGCACTGCTGGGTCTGAAGAAGGTCAAGTCGATCCGCAAGCCGGAGAAGACCATCGAGTCGATGCAGGAGCTGAAGGGGGTCGTGCCGTCGGGGTCGGCGAAGAAGTCTTCGGAGTCGAACGGTATGTACACCTAAAGGCTTAAAAAGTAATTGGGCGGGACTTTGTTGGTCTCGCCCTTTTGTTTTATTCAGTCCCGGTTCAAGCCCTTCGGATAAGGTATTTCCTCTCATGACCTCCCTCAGCGATTCTCTTACCGGCCCCTGGCGTCATCGTCTCATTCACGTTCGCGGCCAGCGCCTACACATCGCCGAGTGCGGCCGCCCCTCCGATCCGCTCGTGTTGTTTATTCACGGCTCGACTGGCGGTTGGTTTGAATGGCGCGAGGTTTTGCCAATGCTTAACGACGACTCGGGAGACCCTCTCCCCGTGCACGCTGTGGCTATTTCTATGCGTGGCTACGGTCAGTCCGACCGAACACCGCGTGGCTACGATCCGTTTGAGGCGGCCCAGGACATCGCCTCGTCGATTCGCTCGTTGGGGCACTCGACCGCGCTGCTGGCCTGTCAGGGGTTCGGCACGTGGGTGGCATGGACGCTGGCCTCGCGGCAGCCGAATCTTGTTGCCGGAATCATTGGTTGTGGTGCTGCGCATCCGAAGGTGTGGCTCAACCAGTTGAAGAGCCCGTGGTCGGAGGACTTCCGCAATAGCCTTGCCCCGCTGCTGCGCCGTTCGTGGTGGGACTCGCGGCCACGGGTACCGCGGTTGCGTCGCAATAAGTTCAGCACGCAGGCAGCTGAGGCTCGCCAGCAGCGGCTCATTGAGCGCATCGTGCGCGAGTCCATGTCCACCGCCGGGGAGGGGTTCGCCGAGACCCCTGAGGGGAAACAGACCGCGGAACTCATGGCTGACAGCCTGGCCAGTGGTGCACTCCGCCCTGCACTGGCTCACATGAATTGGTGGACGCGACCGGCTCCGGTCGCTTTCCGCAAGTGGTTGGGTGCGATGGAGGGCTCGTCGAAAAGCGATGAGCACACGGTGCTGCTCGTCGGCGAGCAGGACACTCGTACCCCACCTGCGCTGGTGGAGCTCAGCTCCACCCACGTGCGCGTCATCCCGGGCCGTGGGCACTTCCTGCCGGTAGAGAAACCGCAGGCTGTGGTGCAGGCAATCAGAGATCACCTGCACTGGTTGCCGGAGGGATCTTAGGCTCCGGCTCGACTGAAGCTAGCCAGAACTCTCCTGCGGCTGCGGCTGGGGCTGGGCTGGGGACTGCCCTACCCACAGAACACAACTTGCCGCTTACCCCGCCACGCACTCTTGCGTGCTGATGGCCCCGTAGTTATCCATCGCCTCATCAATGTGTGGTTGGACCTCGGCGTGCGTCAGCGCGTAACCAGTCTGGTCATTGTTCACACCGGCACCGAAGACCAAGCCCAGGATCTGCCCCTGTGGCGTAATCAGTGGTCCGCCCGAGTTACCGTGGCGCACATCTGCCTTCAGAACATAGGACTGGCGCTCGTGTCGAGTCGACGAATAAATATCCGGGCCTCGAATAATAATGTTCTCCGTCAGGCGCGCAGGTGTGGCTTTAAAGGGCCCGGATTCGGGAAAGCCCAGCACTACCGCGTCATCGCCCGGACGAGCTTCCTGGTCCGCCCACTGCATGGGCTCCAGGGGTAGGTCGGTGGTTCGGAGCAGGGCGACGTCGTCAAGCGGATCGTAGTGCACGACGTTTGCGTCAGCCATGCCGACCACAGTTTCCAGCCGAACAGTGGTGGCGCCGGCGACCACGTGCGCGTTGGTGAGAATCAGATCCGGTGCGATGACAAAGCCCGTGCCCTGCAGCAAGCGTTCGCACTGCGGGGCCTCGCCCAAGACGCGGACGATGGACGGTCGAATACTGTCGACGACACCTTGTGAAATCACATTGGGGTCGGCGGGTTCATCGGGGACGTTCTGCTTGTAGCCGAATGGCGGAGCGATGGCGGGCATTCCATCGTCGCGGAGCTGACGGAGGATGCCACTGAAGCCGTCACTCCATTCGTCGGGAGCGACCTGGTCGATGAGGTTCATGCCCTTGGACTCACGCACCCAGTCGGCGAATTGTCCGGGCACGGCGGTGGCCAAGGGTACGGCGATCATCCATGTCACTACCAGCGCAGTCACGGACTGCACGATGGCACCGAGGCTCGAGTCCAGGCCGACTGCCAACGGCGAGCGAATGGTATTCCGCAGCGACTGCCCTGCCACTGTTCCCACTGCGTGACCAATCAGGGCGAACAGAATCACCGTGCCGAGGCCCAGAAGAACCTTCCCCGACTGGTTCTCGACTTGTGCCATAGCTAGCGGCGCCAAGGGCACACCAATAACCAAGCCCAGGACAACGCCCAAAATGGCCATAATCGACGAGACGGCGCCCTGCTGCCAGCCAACGACGAGCGCGAAAATGAAAACCGCCAGCAGCGCAACGTCAAACACAGCGATTGCAGGCATCATCGTCGGCCTCCCTTCAGTACGGACAGTTTTTCACCATTAGCGGAACGCGCGAGTACCGGCAAAAGTTTCTGCACGTTGGTGTCGTCCCACGGTTCCGACCAGCCGGCCACATCCAGCAAGTAGGACAGCACGCCGCCGGTAAAGCCCCAAACGACGAAGTCACCAACCTTAAATGCCGGCCCTGTCCAGCCGTGATACCCCAGCATCATGCGGTTGTCCGGATTTGTCAGGTGGCTAATTGGCACATTGAGCACCGATTCCGTCTCCCCCGGGTCGACTACACGCAGCGGATGCGGTGCGTGCCAATACGCCAATACCGGATTGACCGCGAAGCCCGTTCGCGAAATATCAATCGAGTCCAGCACCCGCACCGGCGTCACAGTCTCTCGGTTCAGGCCGGTTTCTTCCTCGGCTTCACGCAGCGCGGTATCGATTTCATCCACGTCCTCAGGATCGACACGACCGCCCGGAAAAGCCATCTGGCCTGCATGTTTACGCAGGGTTGTCGCCCTGTGCGTAAGTACCACGCTGGCATCCTCCGGCCGTTGGTGCGCCTCCGCATCACCGCTGAGCAGCACCAACACCGCCGACCGCGCAGGGTTCCGCAACGGTTTCTCCTGTGTCGAGGAGTCTCGCCGCAACTTCGCAAACGCGCGCTTCACGCTTGACGACGAATCGGAGCGACCGGCCACCTTCTGCTCCGAGTGGCCTGTTGCGTCGTGGCTGGTACTGCTGGCGTGGCCTGTTGCGTCGAGCCCTGCCGCGCCATGATCAGCTGCGGCGTGATCAGCTGCGGCGTGATCAGCGCTGACTAGATGCGACGGCAAACTATTGGTCAACCACTTCGGCAGATACAGCCCCGAGCTTGCGTCGCGATTCCACGACTGTCCCTTAGTCACTTCAACGCACCTCGCACGAGATCAGTAATCTGCTGCGCATCGGTGAATTCACCGGGATGAATGGTCGCCACCGTGCCATCTGCCTTAAACACCACGGTAATGGGCACAACTCGCGGTAGATTCAACGCTGGTCCGACCACGTCGACCGTGTCCGAGTAGGTTGGTAGATTCACTCCGATTTCCTGCAGGAAGGCCTGGCCGCGCCCCGCCTCGCGAGCCGCATGCACCGTCACCACCTGCACATCTGGGTTGTCCTTGCCCCATTGCTCAATAAGCGGCAGCTCTTGGCGACACGGCGCACAGTTCCATGCCCAGACATTAAGCACGGTTGGTTTGCCCTCGACGACTTGGCCCATGTCTACCAGTTCCGTTCGGCCAGCCTCGTTGCTCTGATCCGCTGAGTCTCCCGACTCCGCCAACAGCGGCAAGCGCACACCGGCCAGCGAGCCACTACCCGCTACCGCCGCAATCTCATCCTTCGACATCGCTGGCGCCGCCGATGCACCATCCACCTCATCATCACTGCCGGTGCCATCACCGCTAGAGCCATCCACACCGGCACTCACACCGGCTCCAGTCCCACCACCATCGGCCTCATCATTGCCACCAGTGGTATTCACAATCGCGAAAACCACCAGCCCCACAATGCTAATTCCCGCGATGAGCAGCGTAATCAGTGATGCCGAACGGTTAACGTCCGCCTGCCGATCCCCAATGTGGCCACCATTGTGACTACGACCGCCCTGCTCATTCACGAAAAGTGCTCCTCGACTAGTCCTGTGTCGCTGTGGTGTTGCGCGCGCTATCCCCGTCGTCAAGCGCGGAAAGTTCCTCCCCACTGTAGCCGTCATTAAGACCGGCCAAGTAGAGAAGCCATTCTCTGTCGTCTGACTTAATCAACTTCTCCGCAGTCTCCGGCTCCGCCGGACCCGCGACGCCATACGACGGGCAATCCGCCGCCAAGAAACACGCCCCGCACGCCGCCCGGCGCGAATGGCACACCCGGCGCCCGTGGAAAATCAGCCGGTGCGAAAACCACGTCCACTCCGCGCGCGGCAGCACCTCCATCATCTCGTGCTCCACGCGCACCGGATCTTCCTGCTCTGTGAGGCCCATGCGCCGCACCAGACGTCCAAAATGCGTATCGACCGTCAGCCCCGGCACCCCAAAAGCATTCCCCAGCACCACATTCGCGGTCTTGCGGCCAACACCCGGAAGCTTCACCAGCTCCTCCAACGTGCCCGGGACCTCGCCGCCGTGCTGCTCCATCACCCCCTGCGCAAAGCCGATGATGTTCGCGGCCTTATTCCTATAAAAACCCGTCGGCCGAACGAGCTCTTCAACCTCCTCCTGGTTCGCAACCGCCAAATCGGCTGGACTGGGGTACCTAGCGAACAACGCCGGCGTAGTCATATTCACCCGCGCGTCCGTACACTGCGCCGACAGAATCGTCGCCACCGCGAGCTCATACGGATTACGAAAGTCCAGTTCACAGTGCGCATTCGGGTACGCCACCGCCAGCGTGCGGTTAATCCGCCGCGCACGCCGCACCATACCCAGGCGCGTCTCCTTCCCCCGCGACGCCGGATGCGCCCCCACCGCCCGACGCTTCTTCGACGTCAGGGACCCCTGCGGGTGCGTGGGCTGAGGTTTACTTATCGTCTGATGCTTGCTTATCTGGTGCGTGCTTAACGACGATGCCTTACCGGTCGTATCCATGGTCGTAGTGTATCGGCTACCCCGGATTGCAATTCGCGTGCGCACCTTTCGCGGGCTGAATCCTTAGATTCGTCCAGGGCGCGGATGAAACCGGTAGCGGCTCGGGCATATTCGGTCAAAAATCAAAGAAGTCATGCCCAATTACCCTTTGGAACACCGTTAGCGAATTGTTAAATAGAAATACACAGTTCAGCGGCTTTTCACCAGAATTCCCCACAGACGCAGTGACTCTTTTGCTACAGTGGTGTTTATCACATCTTGGTGACGGCGTAGTTTCGTGACGGCGCAGTTTTGGGATGCATCTATAAAGGCGATTTGTCGTAAAATTCGTCCAGGGATGGACCTGCTTTGAAAGCTGGCAGCGGCGTTACCGGGAAAGACCGAAAGTAGTGGGACGGGGCAGTTTCTCTTCCTGTTTGACCACTGCAATTTGTAGTCGAGTGTTAATTTGGCGGCTGCTGGCCTGTACTTACGGTGGTTAGTGGCCCAAGACAGGAGAATTTTACCGTGGATGACGTCAAGGAGATTCTCTCCCGGGCCGGTGTATTTCAGGGAGTTGACCAGGATGCTGTGCAGGCCCTGCTCGGCGAGCTCGAGACGGTTCGCTTCCCGCGTGGAACCACCATCTTCAATGAGGGCGAGCCGGGCGATCGGCTCTACATCATTATTGATGGCAAGGTGAAGCTGGCTCGTCGCTCAGCCGACGGTCGTGAAAACCTGTTGACCATCATGGGCCCGTCCGACATGTTCGGCGAGCTCTCCATCTTCGACCCGGGCCCGCGCACCTCTTCGGCGGTCTGCGTCACTGAGGTTTCCGCCGCGTCCATGAGTGCCGATCAGCTGCAGGAATGGGTTGGGTCGCACCCGGATGTTCCAGCTCAGCTGCTGCGCATGCTGGCCCGCCGTCTACGCCGCACCAATAATTCGCTGGCCGATCTCATCTTCACCGACGTCCCTGGTCGCGTTGCTAAGTCCCTGCTTCAGCTGGCTAATCGCTTCGGTGTTCAGGAAGGTTCTGCTCTCCGTGTGAACCACGACCTGACTCAGGAGGAAATCGCACAGCTCGTCGGCGCCTCTCGTGAGACCGTTAACAAGGCTCTGGCAGAGTTCGCCCACCGCGGCTGGATTCGCCTTGAGGGCAAGTCCGTGCTCATCTCCGATACGGAGCGTTTGGCCCGACGCGCACGCTAGCTTGTTGCGCACGCTAGCTTGTTACGCTTGTGGCGCTGCCCAAACGACTCACATCCCGCAGCCTCTGCTTTTGGTTCCTCGGTTCCCGTAGGAGCACATGAAACGCATGAGGCTCGCGGGATTTTTGTTGCCTTCCCCGCTGGCCTGCCATTCTGGCCTGCCATGCTGGCCTGCCATGCTGGCCCCACCCCACCGGCCGAATTATGGCCAAGTTTGGCGCACTTATCGATGCGTCCCGCTTTTCTGCCACTCATCGACGCTTTCCCGGCACCTATCGATGCACCATTCACCAATTTCTCCCCGCATCAATCACTTATCGATGCGCTGTTCACTTATGCGTGCGCTATAGCTCATCGACAGGTGAATACCTCATCGATAAGTGATTGAGCTGCCCCCCCCCAACGCACCCTCCCCCACCGCACCCCAACCAGCACTGGCCCAAACAAAAAGCGCGCAACCTGCAAAACTGCAGATCACACGCTCTTTTCATGCGGTGACTCAAGCTCAGCTTCAGCCAAGTCTCAAGTAAGCCCAGCCCAGCAACCGGCCGAAGCCAAAGCCCAGCAACTACTCCCCGTGATCGCGCAGGTAGCGCAGGGTCACACGCGTCGACTGCTCAGCAGCATGACGCAGCACCGGATCGACATCGGTGTAAATCTCATCCACAATCTGGTCGACCGTAGCTTCATCACCCAGCTTGGCAACGGCATCCTTCACCTGCTGCAGGCGCAGCTTACGACGCTCAATGTACTTCTGCGTCATTACAGTGATGTCCGGCAGGTCAGCACCATGACCAGGCAGCAGACGAACACCCTTACCGCGCGAATCCAGCATTTTCAGGGTTTCCATGTACTTACCCAGGTCGCCGTCGGTCTCCGAAATCATAGTGGTGTGGCGGCCAGCGATTGTGTCACCGGTAACGATGCCTTCAACATCGTCCTCGCCATCACCAGTGTGGATGAAGAAGCAAACGGAATCAGCGGTGTGACCAGGGGTTGCCACGACCTCAATCTGCGGAGTCACTCCGTCGAGGACGATACGTTCGCCGTCGACAAGCGGATCCTGGCCTCCCGCACAGTACTGAGACTCCAGCTCACGAATCGGCGCGCCGGTGAGCTGACGGAAACGTGCGGCGCCATCAGCATGGTCGCCATGACGGTGCGTCAGCAGAATCAACGCAACGTCGCCGGCATAGCGCTGGAGGACGTTCAGGTGTCCCTCGTCCTCCGGACCCGGATCGATGACAATGCTGCGGCTATCCCCCTCAGCCTTAATAACGTAGGAGTTCGTACCCTCCAGCGAAGAGTAGCTGGGGTTCGGGCACAGAACGACGCCCACAGACTGAGTAATCTGACGCAGTTGGCTATACGCAGGATGCTCCATGTCCTCTATCCTACGTGGTTGCGCAATCCGGGGAGCGCGCCACGTCCTCCAATTCGGCTCATTTGGGTGTAAGCATGCTTTACGACGTCCCGGAGAAAGCAACATCCCCACTGGTCACGGCAACAAAGACAGCAGCTACTGGGCTACTTCAACGATGATCTCGACTTCCACGGGTGCGTCCAGCGGAAGCTGATTCACACCCACTGCCGAGCGAGCGTGCTGGCCGCGTTCGCCGAAGACGTCGCCGAAGAGTTCCGAGGCTCCATTGATAACGCCCGGCTGACCAGTGAATCCGGCGGCGGAATTGACGAAGCCGACGACCTTCACGATGCGGGTGACATTGTCGAGACCGACCTCGGCATCGACTGCGGCCAAAGCGTTGAGAGCGCAGGTGCGGGCGGCCTCCTTGGCCTCCTCAGCAGTGACCTCTGCGCCGACGTGGCCGACGTGGGTGAGCTCGCCGTTAACGAATGGGAGCTGACCGGAAGTGAAAACGAGGTTGCCCGTGCGCGTTGCGGGTACGTAGGCCGCAACTGGCGCGGCAACGGCAGGCAAGGTAAGCCCCAGGTCCTCGAGGGCCTGGGAAGGAGTGCGAGATTCAGAGTTGCTCATTTAAGTTAAGCCTTTCCACGGCGGCTAGGGCCGGGCGAATAAAGCCGGACAAAGCAAGATGGCAGCCAACAGTGAGTCAGCTGCCAATCGAAAGCACAACCGCCGTTGTTAGTTAGGTGCTAGACACCGAGGTAATTAGTCAGCCTTCGGGCGCTTGAAGTAACCAACGTGGTTTTCGCCGGTCGGGCCGGGGAGAACAGTGACGAGTTCCCAGCCGTCCTCACCAAAGTTGTCCAGGATGGCCTTGGTGTTGTGAATGAGCAACGGTGCGGTGAAGTATTCCCATTTAGTAGTCATGGAAGCTACTTTATCTGTCCCCCAGCCTCGCGCGCTGGGGGTTCAGTTTTACTTCGGTCTAAGTTCGGTTTTTACTTAGCCAGCTTTGCCTTGCGCTGAGCTGCGTACTGCTCAGCGTAGAAGTCGGCCCACGAAGTAATTTCCGGGTGCTCGCGCAGCATTGCGCGGCGCTGACGCTCGGTCAGGCCACCCCAGACGCCGAACTCGACGCGGTTATCCAGAGCGTCGGCACGGCACTGCAGAACCACTGGGCAGTGGCGGCAGATAACTGCGGCTTCGCGCTGTGCGGCACCGCGAACGAACAACTTATCCGGGTCAATATCGCGACACTTAGCGCGCGGGACCCACTCCTGGCGATCGCGGAAGCTCTCTACACCGAGCTCGTATTCTGGCGTAGTAGCAGTGCGGTTGCGATCGGGAATCGTGGCGGTCATTGTAGCCTCCTCGTGCCTGCGATTTTCGTTATTTCGAAATAGTTTCAACTAAATAGTGCTGAAATTTTGTTGTAAGTCTATTCACACCACCCAAATAATGTCGATTGGGTCACACTGGGAGGGTGGACGTGGCGCAGCTCTAAATACAACAATGCAGGTGGGGCAACTTTTTCCAACAAAACGACGGGGGTGATTTGCGTCACTTTGAAAATCTTTTTCCGGAAACCACTACACGATGAGTTGCCCGGTATTGTAAGGGCGCTCGTAGCACTCCTCCCCCGCTCGCCAGGCGTTTTTCTGGGCTCGCCCGGCATGTCGCTAGGCGGATTTTCGAAAACTCACTTCGGCTCAATCCGCCCTACCTTGTAGTGTGATTGCTGTGAATAAAGGTTCGACGCTGTTCAAGCTCTCCGTTGCCACTGTGTTGGCGGCGTTGATTATGGCCAGCGCCCTCTTTCCTCTTGTGGGCGGCTCGGCCTACCTCGTCGCGCGCACGGCTGATGAATTCGCGTCGGCGTCGCGGTCGGTGATTTCTAAGGACGCACCAGGGGTCACCACTATTACGGATCGTAATGATCAGCCAATTGCGTGGCTCTATGATCAGCGGCGGTTTAATGTGCCGTCGGAACGCATCTCGCCAGCTATGAAGGACGCGCTGGTCAGCGTGGAGGATAGGCGCTTTTATGAGCACTCTGGTGTGGACTGGAAGGGTACTGCCCGTGCGGCGGTAAAGAACTTCATGTCTCAGTCGGTGCAGGAAGGCGCCTCTACGATTGAGCAGCAGTTGATTAAGAACCATACGCTGCTCGTGGACGCGCAGTCGGAGTCGGAGCGCCGCGCTGCTACTGCCACGGATTACGGCCGCAAGATCCGCGAGATTCGCATTGCGTTGGATTTGGAAGATGAGCTGACGAAAGACGAAATTCTGACCAAGTATTTAAACTTGGTCCCCTTCGGCAATGGCGCTTTCGGCGTGGAAGCTGCAGCTCAGACCTACTTCGGCATTCCCGCGTCCGATCTGAATGTTCCGCAGGCCGCTCTGCTCGCGGGCATGGTTCAGCAGTCTTCCGGGCTCAATCCGTATACAAATCCGGAAGGTGCGCATGCACGGCGTAACGACGTGCTTGCGGCTATGGAATCCACAGGGGCAATTGGCCCGCAGGAGGCTCAGGACGCCAAGGCAGCTGATCTCGGTATTCTTCCGGAGCCTCAGCACCTGCCGCAGGGTTGCATCGCGGCGGGCGATCGCGGTTTCTTCTGTGACTATGTGGTCTCTTACCTGGAGAACCACGGTATTGATGCCGAAAAGCTGAAGCGCGGTAGCTTCCATGTGAAGACCACACTGGACCCGCGTGTACAGGACAGTGTGCAGGAGTCTCTGCGTCAGCAGGCGTCACCGACTGCGGATGGCGCAGCTGAGGTTATGAGTTTGCTTGAGCCTGGGGATGACTCCAGGAAGTTGCTCGCGATGGCGTCGTCACGCGTATACGGCCTCGATGCGGAGCAAATGCAGACCGTGCAGCCGCAGCCATTTACGCCGGTAGGCAATGGCGCGGGCTCGATTTTTAAGATTTTCGCGGCGACGTCGGCAGTGGAAAAGGGGCTGGGTATTGATACCCACTTCCCGGTGCCGCGTCGTTATGAGGCCTCCGGGCTGGGCACCGGTGGCGCAGAGGGCTGCCCGCCGGGCCTGTACTGCGTGGAGAACGTAGGCAGTTTCCCGCCGTCGATGTCACTGCGCGAGACGCTCGCGCGATCGCCGAATACTCCTTTTATTCAGATTTCGGAGCTAGTCGGTGTTGATGGCGTGATGGACATGGCAGTACGCCTGGGCATGCGCTCATACACGGAGCCGGGAAGTTTTGATGGTGACTCCTCGGTGGCGGACTATGTCTCGGAGCATAAGCTCGGCTCGTTCGTGCTGGGGCCAACGTCGGTGAATAACCTTGAGCTGTCCAATGTCGCTGCCACCCTAGCCAGTAATGGCCGCTGGTGCGAACCCTCTCCAATTGAGTCAATCACGGACTCCAAGGGCAATGCGGTCAAGCTGAATGTGCCACCGTGTGAGCAGGCGGTGGAGCCGGGGGTTGCGCACGCAATCGCTAATGCGCTCAGCAATGACGCCACCAATGGCACTGCGAAGGATGCCGCGAAAGAGCTGAATTGGGAAGGCCCAGTCGCGGCTAAGACCGGTACCACCGAGTCGAACCAGTCCGCGGCATTCCTGGGCTTCACCGGCGGCCTGGCCGGATCGGTGTACGCCTACAACGACACCCCGACGGTCACGGAGCTGTGTACGTCACCGCTGCGCCAGTGCCCGAGCGGCAACCTCTTTGGTGGTCGCGAGCCCGCGCGGACATGGTTCGGCGCAGTCGGCCCGGTTATCGAGGACTATGGCGGAAAGAACCTCCCCCCATTGGATTCGGACTACGGTCTGGGCACCTCTATCACCCAAATGCCGAATGTGGTGGGCATGCAGAAGGCCGAGGCTCGGGAGACCCTTAAGAAGGCTGGCTACAAGGTCGAGGAACGCACAGTCTCCCTCACTGGCGAGTCGCGCGGAATCGTGGTCGGGCTGGACCAGCCGCCACTGCTTCTTAAGGGTGGCACCGTCACGATTCGCGTGGCCGATGGCACCCGCCGTCCGACCCCGCCACCAGCGCCGTCGCCGTCGCCGCGACCGGAGTCGACGACGCCCCGGCCGGATCCACTACCGCAGTTCCCTCGGCCAAACACTCCGCCGGCGCCGAGCTTGCGGGATCTGATTCCGCTGCTGCCGTTCTAGAAGCTGCCGTTCTCGAAGCTGCCGGTTTAGAAAAATGGCCGCGGCAACTTGCTAAAAGTCACCGCGGCACTGAAACGCTGAAAGAACCCCGAAAGGTCGTGGTTAGCCCTGCAGGGCAGCCTTAACGGCCTCGGAAAGCCGCTTGCCATCGACCTGGCCAGCGGCCTTTTCCTTTGCCACCTTCATAACCTGACCCATAATCTTCATGCTCGGCGCGTCATCGCCAGCAACCTCGGCCACGGATTCTGCGACAAGGTTCTTCACGGCGTCGTCGTCAAGCTGTTCCGGCTGGTAGCGGGCGAATACTTCTGCTTCGGCGAGCTCGGCGTCGGCGAGTTCCTGACGGCCGTTCTCGGCGTACATCTCAGCGGACTCGCGACGCTTCTTGACCTCCCGCTCGATCACACGCAGCACTTCTTCATCGGTGAGCTCGTGCTTCGAGCCGGAGACCTCCTCGGTCTGGATGGCGGCCTTCAGCATGCGCAGCGCCGCAACGGTTTCCTTGTCGCGGGCCTTCATCGCGGCGGTCATATCGGAGACAATTGTGTTCTTCAGTTCACTCATACGCCCTAGATTACCGCTGTAGTTGATAGTGTCTCTGTCATGACATCGCGCGCTTTTTCCAACCGAATTCTGCGGTCTGCCGCAGCTATCGCCACGCTTGGCTTGACGACGTTCATCTACGCGAACCAAATCGAATTGCGCGCATTTAAACTCCACCGTGTGCAAGCTCCCGTGCTGGCACCCAGCACGCTCGCCCGGGCGGGAAAGCGCACAGGTGAGCCTTTCCGGATTCTGCATGTCTCCGACTTCCACATGCTCCCCGACCAAAAGTTGAAGCAGAAGTGGGTTGCCAGCCTCGATGCTCTGAACCCTGACCTGGTGATTAATACCGGCGACAACCTGGGCAGCGACAAGGCCGTTCCCAGTGTCCTCGCAGCGCTCGGCCCCCTACTGAACCGTCCGGGTGCCTTCGTGTTTGGTACGAATGACTACTTCGCGCCGCGGCCTGTCAACCCGTTGAAGTACCTGACGGGCAAAAAGCGCAAGCCCTCGCGCGTCGAACTACCGTGGCGCGGCATGCGCGCTGCGTTTATCGAGCACGGCTGGCAGGATGCCACCCATGCCCGGCTGGAGTTTGTCGCGGGCGGAGTGAAGGTGGCACTGTCCGGTGTGGATGACCCTCATCACGAGTTGGAGGATTATTCGCAGATTGCCGGTGCCCCGAATGCGGATGCCGACATCGCTATCGGCCTGTCGCACTCGCCGGAGCCCCACGTGTTGGATGCTTTTGCAGAAGATGGCTACGACCTGGTGCTTTCTGGTCATACCCACGGTGGCCAGGTGTGCCTGCCCGGAGGGAAGGCCATTGTGACCAACTGCGGTATCGACCGCTCGCGAGCCTCGGGGTTGTCGCGCTGGACCGAGAAGACGTGGCTGCATGTCTCCAATGGCCTTGGCACTTCCCCTTACGCCCCGGTGCGTTTGTTCTGTCGCCCATCCGCGACCTTGATTGAGGTTGTGGAGCGGGATTCGTAGTTCCCAGTTCGTAGTCCGTAGTTCGTCGGGTGCGGTTCGTTGTCCGTAGCCCGTAGTTCGTCGGGTGCGGTTCGTTGTCCGCAGTCCGTAGTTCGTCGGGTGCGACAGAGACCGCCGCTTGGCCCCGCAGCCCGTTAAGCAGGCGTTTTGCATTCTGGCTCAGCGTCGGGCTAAAGTAAGTCCTCGCAAGCACAGCACTGAGACGTATGTTCCCAGTTCGTGTCTGTGGCCTCGGGGTATGGCGCAGCTTGGTAGCGCGCTTCGTTCGGGACGAAGAGGCCGTGGGTTCAAATCCCGCTACCCCGACCAAGTAAAAACCCTCTCTCACCTGGAGTTATCCAAGTGAGGGAGGGTTTTGTCATTGGCTACTTTCCGCCGCCGTTCAGGGACGCTAGACAAAAGGTGTGCCTGGTTCTCAAGGTAGTGACTGGTCAGGCCCCAACTTCGGCAGCACCACAGCCCGGGATTACGTGGCAAAACTGATAGCCCGAAAAATTGCGGGCTGCAAATGTGAAACTGTGTGAGTTTATGACACTTTCAGGCCATTTTTCGGGCCATTTTTGACATAAACGCAGTCAGTAACTCGGATTGACTCAACGCCACCTGACATAAACGCAGTCAG
>ERZ1673742.448-NODE-448-length-53807-cov-20.058119_pt1 | contig 53807 bp, 47 predicted proteins | sample MGYA00580208_ERZ1673742 | MGnify/ENA primary metagenome ERZ1673742 (study PRJEB41218, sample SAMN15661774) | gut metagenome | host: Homo sapiens | place: Canada: London | collected 2015-08-20/2019-03-30 | study: EMG produced TPA metagenomics assembly of...
AACAAATGGGGTGCAGTTCAAAGTGTGGGTGTCTACTTTCATTTTACAGATGCACTGTGCCCGAGAGGGCACAGCCGGTTTTTTTATCGTATCAGCAGTTCAATGGCATACAGCACCATAAAGTGGATGGGATAGATCAGGTAATACCCCCACTGGTACCACTTGCTCTTGCGGCCCCGCTGGCCGTTATACAGCAGCAGCATCGGGATGGCCGCCAGCACGGCGAAGCGGGTCCACAGGGTGCCGTTGGTCTGCACCACGAAGAACAGGGCCACATGTACCCCGAAGCCCACCAGGAACATCCCCCACTTTTTCCAGGGCTGGTCCCGGAACACGCCGAAGCCCCAGATCCAGATCACCGCCACGAAATTCCAGTTGCCGGGATAGGCCAGGATGCAGCACAGCCCCACAAAGGCCATCCGCCAGATCCAGGCGATCTCCTTCTTTTCGTACACGATCAGGGCCAGAAGTCCCAGAAACAGGCTCCACATGACGCTGGTATACCACCAGAGCTCCCCCACCGGGAAGCCAGGGCGTGGGGCACATGGGAGATCACCGCCCCCAGCAGCAGCCGCTCCAGGTACTTTCTGCGGCTGTGGGTGTGATAATACCCCTCGGCGATGAAAAAGCACATAATGGGCGCGGTGATCATGCCGAAGCAGAACAGGGGATATTACCAGGGGTTGGTGGTGGGGATGAAGAAAATCGTCACATGCTGGCAGATCATGGCCACCACAGCCAGCAGCTTCAATGTGTTGGAGTTCAGTCCGGCCTTCCGGGTCACGGGGATACCCTCTTTCCTGTTGGATATTTATGCGGGTATCTTAACACATGAACCTGGGTTTAAGTCAGGAGGGAAATGACAAAAAAATACAAAAAATTACAATCCGGTTACAATTTTGTAAAAATGTACAAAAAAACAGAGGGAGACAGCCGGTTTGGCTGTCTCCCCTGCGAATTGAATTGGCTTTATTGTCCGGAGGCCTTCTGCGCGAAGCGGTTATCCACCAGCCCGTCGAAGTTCACCCACTGGTCCGGGGTCAGTTCCCCGGCCTGGGTCATGACCGTCTCCAGCCGCTCCAAGGCCTGCTGCTCCATCACCGGGGTGCGGTTCCAGGCGTCAATCTCCCGGTGCCGGGCGCACACCCGCTCCAGAACGTCCAGGTCCGTGTCCGGGAACTGATCGCAGATGGCCTCCGCCACCTGGCGGTCCGTGTGCTCCGCCACCCACTGCTGGGCCAGGGCCATGGCGTTGACGAAGCCCTGGACCGTCTCCGGATTCGCCTCCACATAGCTGCGGTTGGCAAAATACGCGGTATACGGAATCTCGCCGCTTTCCTGGCCGATGGAGCACAGGATATACCCCTTCCCCGCCTGCTCCACCTCGGTGGCGGTGGGCTCAAACAGGGTCACATAGTCCCCGTTGCCGCCGGTGAAGGCCCCGGCCATCATGTTGAACTGCACCGAGGTGTCCACCACCGCGTCCCGCTGGGGCTCAATGCCCCGCTGCCGCAGCACATATTCCAGAGTCATCTCCGGCACGCCGCCGGCCCGGCCCCCGATGATGGTCCGGCCCCGGACGTCCTCCCAGGAGAAGGGCCCCGGCTCCCGGCCCACCAGGAAGGAGCCGTCCCGCTTGGTCAGCTGGGCAAAGATCACGGGATGGTCCTCCTTGCCCTGGTTCATCACATAGATCGCGGCCTCCGGCCCCGCCAGGCCCATGTCCGCCTGACCGGACACCACGGCGGTCATGACCTTATCGGCGCCGCCGCCGTTGGTCAGCTCTACCTCCAGCCCCTCCTGGCGGAAGAAGCCCTGGCTCATGGCCACATACTGCGGCGCGTAGAACACCGAGTGAGTGACCTCGCTCAGGCGCACCCGGGTCAGCTGTTTTTCCCCGGCGCAGCCCGGCAGAACCAGCAGCGCCGCCAGACAAAGACACAGTACGATACAGATTTTTTTCATGCTTTGACCCCCCAATAATGCTGCAGCAGCTTCTCGGCCCCCAGCACCAGCCGGTACATCACCACCGCCGCGGCCGCCAGGATCACCACGCTGGCCATAACCAGGTCCATGTTGAACACCTGGGACCCGTAGACGATGAGATAGCCCAGGCCCGCCCGGGACACGAGAAATTCCCCCATGATCACCCCCACCCATGACAGGCCCACGTTGACCTTCAGGGTGTTGAACAGGGTGGGGAAGCTGGCGGGAAACACCAGCATCCACAGAATCTGACCTCTTGTGGCCCCCAGGGACCGCATCAGCCGCAGCTTTTCGCCGTCGGTCCCCAGGAAGCCCTGATACATGCTGAGGATGGTGACGATCAGGGAGATGGCCAGGGTCATCACGATGATGGACCCCATCCCCGCCCCCATCCAGACGATAAAGATCGGCCCCAGGGCCGTTTTCGGCAGGGCGTTCAGCACCACCAGATAGGGGCTGAGCACCCGGGCCACCCCCTCCCGCCACCACATACAGATGGCGATGGCGGTGCCCAGCAGGGTCCCGGCCAGGAAGCCCACCACGGTCTCCAGGCACGACACCCCCACGTGCCGCAGCAGCTCTCCGCCCCGGCACAGGCCCACCAGCGTCCCCCACATACGGCTGGGGCTGCTGATGAGAAAGCCGTCGCTGAGTCCCACCGCCGTGGTCAGCTGCCACAGGCCCAGCAGGGCCGCCAGCAGTCCCGCCTGCCACAGCCGCACCCGGCGGCGGCTTCTCTGCCGCTGCCGCAGCCACTCCTGCCGCCGGGGGGATGGTTTATCCGTCATGCAGCTCCAGCTCCTTCCAGATGGCATTGAAAAACGTGTGAAATTCCGGGGTGTCCCGCCGCTCCATAGGCGGCAGGCCCCGCAGCGGTCCCATGTCGTGAACGGCCTTTATCCCGGCGGGCCGCCGGGTCAGCACCGCCACCCGGTCCGACATACTGATGGCCTCGCTGATGTCGTGGGTCACCAGCAGGGCGGTTTTTCCCTCCTGCCGGATGATGCGGTAAATATCCGCCGAAACCGACAGCCGGGTCTGATAGTCCAGGGCGGAGAACGGCTCATCCAGCAGCAGGATCCGGGGATCCGCCGCCAGGGTGCGGATCAGGGCGCAGCGCTGGCGCATACCGCCGGACAGCTGCCCCGGCCGCTTATCCCGGAAGGCCCACAGGCCGTAGCGCTCCAGCAGGCTCCGGACCCGGGCCTGGTTTTCCGGCGTATTCTCCCCCCGGACGGCCAGAGCCAGGGTCACATTGTCCCAGATGCTCCGCCAGGGGAACAGCTGGTCCTGCTGGGGCATGAAGCCCACCTTGGGCGAGGGGCCCCGCAGGGCCTCGCCGTCCACGGTGACCTCCCCGCCGGTCAGGGTCTCCAGCCCCGCCAGGACGGACAGCAGCGTGGATTTGCCGCAGCCGGAGGGGCCCACGATGCTGCAGAACTCCCCCTCCTCCACGTCCAGGGACACGTCCCGCAGGGCCTCCACCTCCCCGTCCGGTGCCTGGTACACAAAGGCGGCGTGCAGGAGATGTATCATCATTTCCGTGTGTTCCTCCTCTGATACTGATTCCTGATTCAAAAATGGAATCAGGAGTCCCGTGCGCTGGGCGCACACTGTGACGTCTCATACTTCGGCGCTGTTAAAAACTTTTTAACAGGTTCCGGTATGATACGAAGCGGAGAGCGGAAAACTCCCTCTCCGCCATCATCCTATGCACTCCCCCGCCCCGTGGTTCCGCCCCGGCGGGGCACACGGGCCCTGCCACAAAGGAACGGGGTGGTTTCCGGCAGGCCGTCCGTAGGGCCCGCTGCCCTCAGCGGGCCGCCGGGCGGATGATTTCTGCCTTTTGGGACAGACTGACCGGGGCCAGGCTTATGCCTGACCCCGGTCAGCTTATTTCTTCTTATATCCGCGCTCAGATCACGCCCAGGCCGGTGGCGACCTTGCCGATGAAGTCCTGCACGTTGGTGACCATGGTGGTGGCGGACAGGCTGCCGCGGTCCAGCAGCTTATTCACCACAAACTCCGCCGCGTCCACGGCGTACAGATACACCGGACGGATGGTGCCGTCGGGCATCACCCGGAAGGACGGCGTCATGTTGCCGGTGGCGATGGTGTGCAGCATGGTGGCAAGGCATATCACGGTGGTGGACTTGCGCACCAGCTCCCGCATGGCGGCGGCGCCCTCGTAGGCGTTGCCGTACACCTCCGGCAGCGGCCCGTCGTCCCGGATGGAGCCGGTCAGCACGAAGGGCACATGGTTCTTCACGCAGCCGTAGATGATGCCGTTGTCGATGTGGTAATCCTCGATAAACTGAGGGATGGACCCGCTGCGGCGGACCTTGTTCAGCACGTCCAGGTGGTTGTAGTGTCCGTTGGGCTGAGACTGCTGGGTGTAGATATCCTGGCCCAGTGCCGTGTGCAGCAGAGCGCCCTCCAGATCGTGGGTGCCCAGGGCGTTGCCCGCCAGCAGGCCGTGGCAGTAGCCGTTGTCGATCAGGGCCTGCATGGCCTTCCGTGCGCCGTCGTCAAAGGCGAAGGCGGGGCCCATGACCCACACGATGTTGCCGTGCTCCTTCTCGTGGCGCAGCAGCTCCACCAGCCGGTCATAATCCTTGGCATAGGAGGTCTCCCGGCTGCGGCCCTGGCGGAACACGAACTGATCCTCCAGCGTCTCGCTGTCCTGGGTGAAGCCATTGCAGTGCATATAAATGCCGTCCTGGCCGTGCTCGGTGCGGCCCAGGATCACCCGCTGGCCCTTTTTCAGGTTGCGGCTCTCCACCACGGACAGGTGTCCGTCGTCCTCCAGCACCACGCAGCTGTCCATGCGGCTCTCCTCCGCCAGGGTCCAGCGGCCGTTGATCTTGAAATATTCGGGATACATGGACGTGCTGTGGAACTCCTCGGGAGCCACGCCGTCCTTTTCCACCGTCTCCCAGCGGGCGTCCGGCGCATTTTTCAGGGACGGCTGGTCAAAGTCGGGATGGTGATAGGCGGGAAATGCAAAAGCCATGGGGCGTCTCCTTTCTCAGTGCAGGGTGGCGTAGATCACGGCCTTGATGGTGTGCATCCGGTTCTCGGCCTCGTCAAACACCACGGACTGCTTGCTCTCGAACACCTGGTCGGTGACCTCCATCTCGGTGATGCCGAACTTCTTGGCGATGTCTGCGCCGATGGTGGTGCGGGTGTCGTGGAAGGAGGGCAGGCAGTGCATGAAGATAGCGCCGGGGGCGGTCATGGACATGACCTTGGCGTTGACCTGATAGGGGGTCAGCAGGCGGATGCGCTCGGACCACACGCTGTCCGGCTCACCCATGGAAACCCAGATGTCGGTGTAGATCACGTCGGCGTCGGTTGCGCCCTGGGTCACATCCTCGGTGAGGGTCACGCTGCCGCCGGTTTCCCGGGCGATGGAGCGGGCCTTTTCCACCAGCCACTCCTCGGGGAACAGCTCCTTGGGAGCGCAGGCGGTGAAGTGCATGCCCATCTTGGCGCAGGCCACCATCAGGGAGTTGCCCATGTTGTTGCGGGCATCGCCGAAATAGGTGAAGCGCACGCCCTTCAGCCGGCCCAGCTTCTCCTCGATGGTCAGCAGGTCCGCCAGCATCTGGGTGGGGTGGAACTGATCGGTGAGGCCGTTCCACACGGGCACGCCTGCATAGTCGGACAGCTCCTGCACCAGATCCTGGCTGAAGCCGCGGTACTCGATGCCGTCATACATCCGGCCCAGCACCCGGGCGGTGTCGGCGATGGACTCCTTCTTGCCCATCTGGCTGCTGCCGGGCTCCAGATACGTCACGCCCATGCCCAGATCCATACCGGCCACCTCGAAGGAGCAGCGGGTCCGGGTGGAGGTCTTTTCAAACAGCAGCACGATGTTCTTCCCCTCCAGCCAGCGGTGGGGCACACCGGCGCGCTTCATATCCTTGAAATTTTTGGACAGGTCCAGCAGATAACGGATCTCCGCCGGGGTATAGTCCAGCAGCTTCAGAAAGCTTCTTCCTCTGATATTCACAGCCATGATGATGTTCTCCCTTTCTATTGATAAATATTGATGGATATTCTCTCAGATCTCGTCCCGCCACAGGGGCATGCTCATGCACCGGGGGCCGCCCCGGCCCCGGGACAGCTCGGCGCTGGGCATTTTCAGCACCCGGATGCCGCTGTCCTCCAGGATCTGGTTGGTGACATAGTTCCGGTCGTACACCACCACCGCGCCGGGGGCGATGCACAGGGTGTTGGACCCGTCGTTCCACTGCTCCCGCTCGGCGGCGATCTGGCTGCTGCCGCCGCAGCGGATCAGCTGCACCCGGTCCAGACCCAGATAGCCCGCCAGCACCTGCTCCAGGGGTCCGCTGACCTCCCGGGTGGTGAGCTTGCCCTGTCCCCGGCCCGTCAGCTCAAAGATCCGCAGGGTGCCCAGGATTCCCGGATGCACCGTGAATTTGTCCACGTCCACCTGGGTGAACACGGTATCCAGATGCATGAACGCCCGGGTGCTGGGGATTTCAAAAGCCAGCACCGTGTCGATCTCGGAGCTCTCGTCGGCGAAGATGGCCGATGCCAGCTGCTCGATGGCCTCCGGCTGAGTCCGCTGGGAGATACCCACTCCCAGCACCCGGCGGCTCAGGTTCAGGATGTCCCCGCCCTCGATCCAGAAATACTGGTCCGGCGTATAGTACAGAGGCACCTGCCCGGCGTAGTCCGGATGATGCCGCAGCACATAGTCGCCGTACAAGGTCTCCCGGTTGCGGGTGGCCGTGAACATATGGTTCAGGCTCACGCCCCGGCCGATGCAGGCGAAGGGGTCCCGGGTGAAATACAGGTTGGGGATCGGCGGCATCAGGAACCGGGCCCCGGTGTGCACCAGACTGGACAGCCGTCCCTGCTCGTTGGGGAACACATCCTGATACGACACGCCCTCCATGGTTTTCAGCACCAGCTCCAGGGGGTCCTGGATATCCAGCAGATACCGCTTCAGGTCGCCCCGGTATCCCATGGCGGTGCTGCCGGCCCGGCGGATGGTCTCCTCCACAAACCGGCGGCGCAGCTCCTCGTCTCCTGCCAGCACCTGGGCCGTCAGGTCCTCCAGATAGACCACCTCCGCCCCGTTGTCCCGCAGGATCTGGGCAAAGCAGTCGTGCTCCCGCTGAGCGCCGTACAGATAGGGAATATCGTCAAACAGCAGCTGGCCCATGGTATTGGGGCTCAGATGCTCCAGCTCCCGGCCCGGGCGCTGCAGAAGCACCCGCTTCAAAGGGCCGATCTCGCTTTTAACGCAAATGGGCATGGAATTTCCTCCTCTCCAGTTCCCTCCTATTTTACCAGATTCCCAGCCCGATTTCTCACCCTGACGCGGCCCGATTTTTGTATTTTAACCGATGTTTTGTCCCGGTACTTTGACACTTTATTGTAATAATACTCGCTTCCCACCGGGTTACTCTGTAAATTCATTCGTTTTTTGCTACACCGTCCAGGTAAAACAGGCCGTTTTTGTACAAGATTTTCTGCGTAAAATGTCCCATTCCCCCTTGGCAGCGCCGCCCGTATGTGGTAAAATAACCCCCATAAGGAGGGGATATTCATGAAACAGACCATCGCCCTGCAAACCCCCGGCCGGTCCGACCTGGACCAAAGCAGCCTGTTCTCTTTTGACCAATTCACCGCCGCCCGGCCCACGGCCCCGGTGATCCACCGGGACGCCCGATTTCTCCTGGTCCGCAGCGGCAGCGGCGTTATCCGGCTCCAGGGCCGGGAGTATCCCCTGTCCGCCGGGAGCCTGGCGGCCATCCTGCCCTGGCAGATCAGCGAGATCGTCCGGGTGGACGAGCCGTTGGCCTGCAGCGTCATCGCCTATCACTACGACACTGTGGCCCGGGCTGCCCACCTGTTCCGTGGGGAGGACGGTCAGCCCATGCCCGTGGCCCGGCTGATGGAGACGGTGCCGGTGCTGCAGCTGTCTCCCCGGCAGCGGGCGGAGGCCGGACGCATCTCCGGCGACCTGTCCCGGGAGCTGGGTCTTGCGTCCCTTCAGGAGGAGGGACAGCTGTTTTCCAGTCTCAATGCCGTGAGCCTGCTGGTGCAGCTGACGGTGCTGTTCGCCCGGCAGGCCCTGGCGGCGGACCGCCCCTCGGGCGCCCAGGGGCCCGACCACCGGGAGCTGCTGCGGTATATGTACCTCCACTGCGGCCAGAAGCTGACGCTCCAGCAGCTGGCGGATGTGTTCGGGTGCAGCCGGTCCACTGTCAGCGCCCGGATCACCGCCATGACGGGGCTGTCCTTTTTCGACCTGCTCAACGAAATGCGCATCGGCAAAACCGCCGACTATCTGCTGTATACGGACCTGACCCTGAAGGAGCTGGCAGAGATTCTGGGCTATGTGGACGAGTCCCACATCTCCAAGGTGTTCGCCGCCCGGCTGGGCACCCGCATCGGCCAGTACCGGGCCACCTATCAGAAGGTGCAGAACATCTGCCAGATCGAGGAGAGCCGCCTGGGGTACAGCCTGGTGCAGCACATCTACCGCCACTACCGGGAGGACCTCAGCGCCGCCGGGGCAGCCCGTGCCTTCGGCATTTCCGTCCAGCAGCTCAACCGCACCCTGCTGTGCCAGGTGGAGCTGAATTTTGAGGATTTCCTGGCCCTGATCCGGGTGAACCGGGCCTGTAAGCTGCTGACCACCACCCGCATGACGGTGCTGGACATCGCCCTGGAGGTGGGCTACCGCAACGCCAAAACTCTGAACCGGAATTTCCTGAAATACCGCCTCATGACCCCCAGCGCCTACCGCGCCGCCAACTCCGTCCAGCGGCAGAGTGATAACTGAAAGTAATTTTTGCCGCCAATATTGCGATTTGCATAGGAGGAATCTATGGAAAACATCTCCATCATCCTGGGTGACATCACCCAATCCCGGGTAGACGCCATCGTCAACGCCGCCAACACCACCCTGCTGGGGGGCCTGGGGGTGGACGGGGCCATCCACCGGGCCGCCGGGCCCGGCCTGCTGGCCGAGTGCCGCACCCTGGGAGGCTGCGAAACCGGCCATGCCAAGCTCACCGGGGCCTATGACCTGCCCTGCCGCTATGTGATCCACACCCCCGGCCCCATCTGGCAGGGCGGCAGCCACGGGGAGGCTGCCCTGCTGCGCAGCTGCTATCTCAGCTGCCTGGAGCTGGCCCTGGCCCACGGCTGCCGCACGGTGGATTTCCCCTCCATCAGCACCGGGGTATACGGCTATCCCCTGCCCCAGGCGGCCCATGTGGCCCTGAAGGCCATGACGGACTTCCTCCGGGACCACCCCGGCATGCGCCTGCGGATGATCTGCCACAACCCCGACGCCCTCCGGGCCTATCGGGTGGACTGGAACATGTTCTATCAGGACGTAAAGCCCCGCCCCTGACCGCAAAAACACGAAACCGCCGAAATGTCCGCTTCCGTCATCGCGAGGAGGCCCATCGGGCCGACGCTGCAATCCGTATCCCCCGCTCCGGCCCGCTGAGGGCAGCGGGCCCTACGGGCTTGGCTCTCCCTCTGGGAGAGCTGTCACCGACGGTGACTGATACTAAAACCTGTTAAAAAGCTTGAAAAGCTTTTTATAGCACCGAAGGTGCGTCAGGTTTTGTATGAGACGCCACAGCGTGTTTTCACACGCTGTGCGTGCGCACAGCGCACGGGATTCTTGATTAAATTTTTTAATCAAGAATCAGTATGAGAGGGCCTGTAAGGGCTTCTGTTTTCTGCCCACCGTCGTGCCAGCCGACTGACAGGCTTTTTGACAAACTGACCCCGGCGCAGGACTGACCTGCACCGGGGAGGGATTGATGATGGATTGAGTTTATAGACTGTTCAGCAGCTCCTGGGCCTCGGTGGCAGACCAGAAGCCGTGCAGCGTCAGGCTGTCCTCAACGGGAGAATAGATGCCCACAACGCTGTTCTGCGTCTCAGGCATCTCAAAATATACCGGCGCGTAGGAATCCGCCGCATACTCATAAATCAGCCAGACGCCGCTCTCCAGCTCTGCCCCGGACTTTGTACCGTCCAGCTTCCGGCCCAGGTCCTTTACCTGTTCATTTTCATCCAGCTGCGCTTCTATCAGCTGGCCCAGGGTGGATACGATTTTTTCATACGTCTCCGTGCCCTTGTCAAAGCTATTCTTTTCCCGGCCATCCCGGGTCATCACGATCCGCTCCGGGGCGGCCACCTCACCGGCGTAAACATCCTGGGCGGGATGGTCCTTATAGTCCTCCCAACCGGCCAGCTCCACCTTTTTTCCGCACCCGGCCAGCAGCACGAAGCACAAGGCCAGAGGCAGAAGAACCTTCAGCAATTTCATGTCGTCGCTTCCTTCCAATTTGAATGTGTTTGTTTGCACTGACAATAGGGATTATACCATATAAATCATGAAATATAAATACGAAAGTTTGATTTTCGTTTTTTTTCGCGCTTTCGACTATTCTGAAAAACTCGTCAGCATGGTGTCGAATAACGTCCTTTTGTTTTCTTCCATTTTCCGGTTGCACCCGGGCGGCGGAGGGTGTATAATACGAATCGTTCAAAATTGAACCTTTCAAAATCGGAGGAATTGCCATGACCAACGCCTATCAGGTATACACCGCCGCCCGGCAGCTGCTGGAGGGCTACACCGCCGCCATGCAGCCCCTGTGCCGCCGGGAGGGTCTGGCCCCCAACGGGGTGGACATTCTGCTGTTTCTGGCCAACAACCCGGGCCTGGACACCGCCCGGGACGTGTGCACCTATCGGGGACTGAAGCCGGGCATCGTCTCCTTCCACGTGGAGAAGCTGGTGCAGGAGGGGTATCTGCTGCGGCAGCCCGCCCCCGGGGACCGGCGCAAGTGCCGCCTGGTGTGCACCGAGAAGGCCGGGCCTGTGGTGCAGCAGGGCCGTGAGCTGCAGGAGACGTTTTTCCGCCGCCTGGCCCGGGGCCTGGAGCCGGAGGACCTGGCGGCCTTCCGCCGCTGCCTGGAGGGCTTCCGCCGGAATCTATCCCAAATAACGCAGGAGGACGCGCAATGACGCAGGACAAGAAATTTCTGGGCACGGAGCCGGTAGGACGGCTCCTGTGGAAGCTGGCGGTGCCCACGGTGATCGCCCAGCTGGTGAACATGCTGTATAACATCGTGGACCGCATCTACATCGGCCATATCCCCGGTGACGGCAGCCTGGCCCTGACCGGCGTGGGGGTGTGCCTGCCCATCATCATGATTATCTCCGCCTTTTCGGCCTTTGTGTCCTCCGGCGGCGCGCCCCGGGCCTCCATCGCCATGGGCCGGGGGGACTATGACCAGGCCCAGCGGATTCTGGGCGGGTGCTTCACTTTACAGGTGGGCATCTCCCTGGTGCTGACGGCGGTGCTGCTGATCTGGAACCGTCCTTTGCTGCTGGCCTTCGGCGCCAGCGGGAACACCATCGGGTATGCCGTCCAGTATATGCAGATTTATGCCCTGGGCACCCTGTTCGTGGAGCTGACGCTGGGCCTGAACGCCTTCATCACCGCCCAGGGATTCGCCCAGGTGGGCATGAAAACCGTCCTCATCGGCGCGGTGTGCAACATCCTGCTGGACCCCCTGTTCATCTTCGCCCTGGACATGGGCGTCCGGGGCGCGGCCCTGGCCACGGTGCTGTCCCAGGCGGTATCCTGCGTATGGGTGGTGACCTTCCTGCGGGGGAAGCAGACCCTGCTGCGGCTGGAAAAGGCATCCCTGCCCATCCGGCCTCGGCTGATTCTGCCCTGCGTGGCCCTGGGCGCCGCCACCTTCATCATGCAGGCCAGCGAAAGCGTCATCTCCGTGTGCTTCAACGCCTCCCTGCTGAAATACGGCGGCGACCTGGCCGTGGGGGCCATGACCATCCTCTCCAGCGTCATGCAGTTTGCCATGCTGCCCCTGCAGGGCATCGCTCAGGGGGCCCAGCCCATCTCCAGCTATAACTTCGGCGCCGGCAGCGCCCGGCGGGTGCGCCAGACCTTCCGTCTGCTGCTGAAGGTCTGCCTGGGGTACGCCCTGGTGCTGTGGGCCTGCATCCAGCTGTTCCCCGGGGCCTTCGCCCGGATTTTCACGCCGGAGCCGGAGCTGGTGGCCTTCACCGCCGGGATGCTGCGGATCTACTGCGGGGCCCTGTTCCTGATGGGCATCCAGATTGCCTGCCAGATGACCTTCGTGTCCATCGGCAACGCCCCCTGCTCCATCGTGGTGGCGGTGCTGCGGAAGTTCGTGCTGCTGCTGCCGCTGATCTATCTGCTGCCCCACCTGCTGGCGGACCAGACCCGGGCCGTGTTCCTGGCAGAGCCGGTGGCCGATACCATCGCCGTCACCGGCACGGTGATCCTCTTCACCCTCCAGTTCCGCAAGGCCCTCCGAAAGCTGGAAAATGGCAGGCTTCAGGACGTAAAGCCCCATGCATAAAAACCGGGCGTGCCGCGCAGGCGGCACGCCCGGTTTTTGCAGATTCCGGTCAGATTTTGATCAGCTCATACTCCCGGGTGCCCATGCCCAGCTTTTCGGCGTGCTCCAGGCAGCTCATCCAGTCCGTCTCCGGGTGGAGATGGTGGAAGTGGTCATGGCCGCAGTCCCCGGCGGCAGCGGCCCCCGGCAGGGGCGGCTGGGCGTTTACCGCGTCCGCGCAGGCCATGTCCAGGGCCACCGGATCGAAGGAGGCAAACATGCCCACATTGGGGATGATGGCCGCGTCGTTCTCCGGATGACAGTCGCAGTTGGGAGACACATCGATGACCAGGCTGATGTGGAAGCAGGGCCGCCCATCCACCACCGCCTGGGCATACTCGGCGATCTTCCGGTTCAGATTGGTGACCGTCTCGTCCCAGTTCACCCGGATGGCATCCCGGGGACAGACGGCGATGCACCGGCCGCAGCCCACGCACCTGCTGTGGTCAATGCTGGCCTTGCGGTCTGTGACGGTAAGGCCGCTGTGGGCGCAGATGCGGGTGCAGGCGCCGCAGCCCACGCAGTGCTCCTGGGCCACATGGGGCTTGCCGGCGTTGTGCTGCTCCATTTTTCCGGCCCGGCTGCCGCAGCCCATGCCGATGTTCTTCAGCGTGCCGCCGAAGCCCGCCTCCTCGTGGCCCTTGAAATGGCTCAGGGAGATGAACACGTCGGCGTCCATCACCGCCCGGCCGATCTTGGCGTTTTTCACATATTCGCCGCCGCGCACCGGTACCTCCACCTCGTCGTTGCCCTTGAGGCCGTCAGCAATGATGATCTGGCAGCCGGTGGACAGGGGGGAGAACCCGTTGAGCATGGCGGCGTCCATGTGGTCCAGGGCGTTTTTCCGCCCACCTACATACAGGGTGTTGCAGTCGGTAAGGAAGGGCTTGCCGCCCCGCTCCTTCACAAAGTCCGCCACGGCCTTGGCCCAGTTGGGCCGCAGAAAGGCCAGGTTGCCGGGCTCGCCGAAGTGCAGCTTGATGGCCGCGAACTTGTCCTCAAAGTCGATCTCGCCCATACCGGCGGTTTTCATCAGCCGGGTCAGCTTCTGAGGCAGATTTTCCCGATAGTCGGCCCGCAGGTCGGCCCAATAAACTTTCGATGTCACTTGGAGATCCTCCTTGAATCTGAGATGGTCATAGTGTATCATATTCCCACGGAATTTGTCACGCTTTTTTGAAGGGAGGCGGTATGTATGCGCCTGCTGACTCATATCGTATCCCCGGAGCAGGAGGGCTGGCCCCTGCGGCGGCTTCTGCGGCAGGAGCTGCGCATTTCCGGCAGCTTCCTGTCCCGGCTGAAATGGCGGCCCAGGGCCATCCTGGTCAACGGACGGCCTGCCACCGTGGCGGCGGTGCTCCATGCCGGGGACGCCGTCACCGCCGACGTGTCGGACCTGCCCGGGGACAATCCCCATATCCGGCCGGTGGCCTGGCCCCTGGACATTCTGTGGGAGGACCAGGACCTGCTGATCCTCAACAAGCCTGCGGGCATCGCCATCCACCCGGCAGCCCTGACGGAGGAGACCGTCACCGTGGCCGGGGCCGTGTGCCACTATCTGGGCCAGGGGAGCTTCCACTGCGTCAACCGCCTGGACCGGGGCACCACCGGGGTCATGGTGGTGGCCAAAACCGGATATGTCCACCGGCTGTGCATGGAGCAGCTCCACTCCGGCGACTTCCGCCGGACCTATCTGGCGGTGTGCAGCGGCGTGCCCAGCCCGGCGGCGGGGTCCATCGACCTGCCCATCGGCCGGGAGCCGGACTCCCTGCTGCGGCGGCGGGTGGACCCGGCGGGTCTGGCGGCCCACACGGACTATGAGACCCTGTGGCAGGGGCCGGACCGGGCACTGATGCGGCTGACCCCCGGCACCGGCCGCACCCACCAGCTGCGGCTGCATCTGTCGGCCATCGGCCACCCCCTGCTGGGGGACTGGCTCTACGGCACCGAGGACCGAACCCTGATCCCCCGCCCGGCCCTGCACTCCCACCGGCTGGAGCTGACCCACCCCGTCACCCGCCGCCGCCTGACGGTAACAGCCCCGCTGCCGGAGGATATGGCTCGGCTCCTGCCGGAAGATATGAACAAATCTTGAAAAATGCAAAAAAAGGGTGGAAATTTTGACAGTGTATAGTATAATAGCTTATACACTGTCAAAACGCCGCGCCCCGGCGCGGAATCTGTTTTTGGAAGCGGGAGGAACGTATGCGGAACATCTGGCGCATCATCAGAGCGGACGCCCGTTCGCTGTTTACGCATTTCTTTGCCCTGGCGGTGGCCCTGGCCATCGCGGTGCTGCCCAGCCTGTATGCCTGGCTGAACATCTACTCCAACTGGGACCCCTACGGCAACACCGGCAACATCAGCATCGCCGTGGCGTCCCTGGATAAGGGCTGGACGGAGGAGGACGGCACCCAGGTCAACAAGGGCCGGGAGGTGGTGGAGGACCTGCGCACCAGCACCAGCATCAACTGGGTGGCAGTGGACACCAAGGAGGAGGCCGAGCGCGGCGTCTATGCCGGGGATTACTACGCCGCCGTGGTCATTGACGAGGACTTCTCCTATAATATGTACCATATGCTGACGGAGTGGACCGACAAGCCCACCATTACTTATTACGAGAACTACAAAAAGAACGCCGTGGCCACCAAGATCACCGACACGGCGGTGTCGTCCCTGAAAACCACCATCAGCAAGAGCTATCTGGACGTGGTGGTGGACGCCATCTTCCGGGGGGCCAACGACCTGTCCCAGCAGCTGAGTCAGGAGGACCCGGTGGGCTCCGTCCAGGGCCTGCTGGGCCAGACCCGCAGCCTGCTGCGCTCCTGTGCCAAAACCATCGACGCCTTCCAGGCCGCCGGTGAGGACAACAGCGGCTATCGCCAGGACCTGTCGGACCTGATCTCCAACATCAACCAGAACCGGCCCGACGGCCAGCAGATTCTCGACACCGTGGCCCAGCTGAACCGGAAGGTCCACGAGGCCCTGGACAAGGCCCAGACCGCCCTGGACAAGGCCTTTGACGCGGCGGAGAAGTTCCTCAAAGGCATCGACGTGGACGCCCAGCTGCCGGAGATTCAGGAGAACCTCCGGGATGCCGCCCAGACCATGGGCGACATGGGTGACAAGCTCATGGAGTGGGCCAAGTCCGTGGCGGTGGAGGCCGGGCCCGTGGGGGCCGAGGCCGCAGCCGCCGCCCAGCGCCTGGCCGACGGCTGCTATCAGCTGCGGGACCGGCTGAACACCCTGGCCGACGGGCTGAAGGAAAATTCCGCCGTGCTGCAGGATACCATCGCCCTGGCGGCCCAGCTGGAAAAGCTGGCGGATACCCTGCTGACCCCGGTGTTTGACGACGTGGTCAACGACGTGAAGAACGTGCTGGATAAATCCGAGGACCTGCTTCAGGGCTTCCACGGCACCGCGGCGGACACCCGGGACCTGCTGGCGGCGGCCTCCGCTGCGGCAGGGACCTTAGACGGGCTCATGTCCCAGGGGCGCACCGCCATGGGCCAGGCCATCGACAAGCTGGGCTCCCTGTTAGGCGGCCTGGAGGACAGCGACAGCCCCGATTATCTGGATACCCTCCTGGACATTCTGGGGGGCAATCCCGAGGATTACGGCGCCTATTTCTCCCAGATGGTGCAGACCTCCGTGGAGCCGGTGTACCCCATTGATAACTACGGCAGCGCCATGGCCCCCTTTTATTCCGTGCTGGCCATCTGGGTGGGCGGCGTGATTCTGGTGGCCATCCTCAAGCCCCACGCCCGGCGGGAGGGTCTGGTGGCTCCCAAGCCCTATCAGCTGTTTTTCGGCCGGTATTTCCTGTTCTTTGTCCTCAGCCAGATTCAGGCCGCCATCATCGTGGCCGGGGACCTGCTGGTGCTGAAGATCCAGTGCGTGGAACCTGCCCTGCTGTTTGCCACCGGGGCCATCACCTCCCTGGTGTTCAGCCTGCTGATCTATTCCCTGACGGTTTCCTTCGGCGACGTGGGCAAAGCCATCGTGGTGGTGATCATGGTGCTCCAGATTGCCGGGTCCAGCGGCACCTTCCCCATCGAGCTGCTGCCGGACGTGTATCAGAAGATCTATCACATCTTCCCCTTCCCCTATGCCATCGACGCCATGCGGGAGTGCATCTGCGGCCTGTATGGCCTGACCTGGCTGAAGAACATCGGCTGTCTGCTGATTTTCGGCGCGGCGGCCCTGCTCATCGGCCTGTGGGTGCGCAAGCCCTTCATGGGCCTGAACCACTTCATGGAGGAAAAGCTGGAAGAAACCGAAATGCTCTGAGAAAGGAGGACTTCCCATGGACGAAAAGAAATACAGCCAATTATATCAGGCCCTTTTGCAGGAGGTCCTTCAGTTCCACAACGGCAACCAGCGCCGCATCCGCAAGGGGATGCTGAGCCTGCTGCTGGTGCCGCTGGTGTTCCTGGTGCTGCTGTTCCTGTCGAAAGGCTCCCGAGTGATCTTCCTGCTTCTGTGGATCGTGTCCATGTTCGGCATCGCGGCCTACCTCATTGCTGTGGAGTACATCGACTATGAAATGCAGAACAAGGTCAAGAAGATCACCAAAAAAGAGGTGGAGCTGGACCAGCTGACGCCGCTGCCCAGCACCATGCCCCAGCTGCTGCCCATGCTGCTGGGCCGGGGCCAGAAGCCGGACCTGCCCCCCGACCCGCCCCAGGAGGAGCAGGAGAGCTTTGCCCAGTCCGCCGCCCAGGCGGAGGAGGATCTGGACCAGCTGCTCCAGGGTCTGCGGGGCGCCGAGGCCGCGCCTGCCGCACCGGAGCCTGCGCCCGTCTCCGTCCCGGAAAATCCTGCCCCCGTCCCGCCGGTGTCCACCCCTGTCCCGCCGGCATCCCAGGCCGCCCCGCAGCCTGTTTCCCCTGACCTGAACCAGACGCTGGCCGGGCTTCAGACGGACGTGCAGCAGCTGGCCCGGGGTCTGGAGTCGCTGTCCCACCAGCTGGGACGCATCTTCCAATATATGGAGCAGCAGGGGAACGGCTCAAAGGAGGAACGGAAATGAGAAATATCTGGAAAATCTTCCGGTCCGACTGGCAGCGCCTTACTGCCAGTGTGGTGGCTGTGGTGGTGGTCATGGGCCTGTGCCTGATCCCGTGCCTGTACGCCTGGTTCAACATTTTCTCCAACTGGGACCCCTATGGTCCGGACTCCACCTCCAACATCCGGGTGGCCGTTACCAGCGAGGACGAGGGCTATGAACTGCTGGGCCTGAAGCTGAACATCGGCTCCATGGTGCTGGACGGTCTGAAAAGCAACGACCAGATGGGCTGGGACTTTGTGGATTCCCGGGAGGAGGCCCTGGAGGGCGTCCGCTCCGGCAAATACTACGCCGCCCTGATCGTTCCCTCGGACTTCACCGGGGACTTTGTCAGCATTCTGGACACGGACCTGCGGCATCCCCAGATCCAGTATTACGAAAATCAGAAGAAAAACGCCATTGCCCCCAAGATCACCAACAAGGCCAAAACCGCCGTGCAGGACGAGATCAACGCCACGGTGGTGGAAACCGTGACCGACGCCGTCACCACCGTCAGCTCCGTGTGCAAGGCCCTGGGCCTGGACGCCGACGACGTGTCCCAGGGCATCATTGAGAAGCTCGGGAGCGCCCAGCAGAGCCTGCTGGCCCTGGAGAACACCCTGTCGGCCATGCAGACCCTGGTGGATCAGACGGACAGCATCCTGGCCTGCGCCGGGGTGGTGTCCGACGACCTGAACAACATCGTCAAAACCGGCGACCTGTCCGGCGTGCAGGACGCCCTGAACCGGGGCGTGGGCCGCCTGAACGAGGCTGAGGCCGAGATCGCCCGGCAGCTGGAGGACATCGACAACCAGCTGGACGTCATCGCCGCCGACCTGGCCGCCGCCATGGGAACGGCGGAGGACGTGGCGGACTTTCTGGCAGGCCCCGCCCATCTGATGGACCAGCGCCTGGAGGTGCTGCAGCAGCAGCTGGAGAAGCTGCGGGACTATGCCGACAGCTATCCCGCCATCCAGGAGCGGCTGGGCAACGCCATTTACCACATTGGCGAGCTTCGGGACCTGCTGAAAAAGCTGGAGGACCCCAGCCAGCTGGAGTCCTGGAACCAGGAGGTTCAGGCCAAGATCGCCCAGATCCGCCAGGACCTGCGGGAGGCGGCTCTGCGCATCAGCGAGAGCGTCAACCAGCGGGTGGAGGAGCTGAACCGGAACGTGCAGGAGAAGCTCCAGGCCGTGCAGAACGTGTTCGACAACGTGTCCGGCGGACTGACGGCCCTGGGGGATAAGCTGGGCCGGTATCAGGACGCCATCCAGTCCACGGGCACCACCCTGGGCGGGGCTATCCAGCTGTCGGCCACCCTGCGGGGGGACCTGGGGAAGCTGTCGGACGATGTGGAGCGCATTGTCACCAGCGACGGCTTCCGCCGCTTTCTGGACGTGCTGGAAAACAACCCCGAGGAGCTGGCCGGGTATCTGTCCGACCCCATCGCCATGGAGACGGTGCCCGTGTATGAAATCACCACCTACGGCAGCGCCATGGCCCCGTATTACATCATGCTGGCCCTGTTTGTGGGCTCCCTGCTGACGGCCACCATGATCCATGTGAACGCCCCCATTCCGCCGCTGCCCCTGCTGCGGCCCTGGCAGCGGTTCTTCGGACGGTATCAGCTGTTCTTCCTGGTGGGCATGGTCCAGGCGCTGGTAACGGGGCTTGGCTGCGTGTACTATATCGGGATGCAGTGCCTGCACCCGGGATTATTCCTGCTGGCCTGCTGCGTGTGCAGCCTGAACTTCACCATGATGAACTTCGCCCTGGTGTATGCCCTGGACAACATCGGCATGGCCCTGTCCGTGATCATCATGGTCATCCAGGTGGCGGGTTCCGGCGGCTCCTATCCCATCGACGTGCTGCCGGAGGTGTTCCAGAAGCTGTATGTCCTGATGCCGTTCCATTACGGCATGGATATGATCCGGGAGACCATCGCCGGGCGGTATGAAAACGTATATTGGACGAATCTGGCTGTGATGGCGGGGATGTGCGTGCTGTTTGCGGTGCTGGGTATGCTGCTGTACTACCCGGCCAGGCCGCTGAATCGCATGATCGCCCGCAGCAAGGAAAAATCCGGCATCATGTAAAAAGGAGGACTGCTGCCGATGAACGCAAAGCACGACCTGGCAGAGGCCCTGTGCCAGCTGCTGGAAACCAAAACCCTGGAAAAGATCACCGTCAAGGACATTGTGGCCCGGTGCGGCGTGAACCGCCAGACGTTTTATTATCACTTCCACGACGTATACGATCTGATGCGCTGGATCTTTGAACGGGAGGCCGCCAACCTGGCCCAGACCGTCCGGGATGCCGGAGGCGACTGGCGGCAGGAGCTGCACACCATCACCGACGTCCTGCGCAGCAAGCGGCACCTGGTGATAAACGCCTATCGCTCCGTGAACCGCCGGGACCTGGAGCGCTATCTGATGCAGGGCTACGGCCCGGTGATCCGCCGGATCGTGGATCAGGCGGCGGTGGGCCTGGATGTGGGGCAGGAGGACCTGGAGTTCGTGTCCCGGTTCTATGCCCGGGGCCTGCTGAGCGACGTGTTCGACTGGATCGAGTCCGGCATGCCGGAGAACATCGGCGACGATCTGCGCCGGTGCATCCTGCTGCTGGACGGCAGCCTGCCCGCCGCCCTGGAAAGCGTCAGCGGGAAATAAGGGCAAAAACAGATAAAAACGGACGCGCCTCCCTTTCGGGAGGTGCGTCCTCTTTTTGGTGCTGATTTACTTTTTATAGGGGACGTGCCAGATGGTGTCGGCGTAGTCGGCGATGGAGCGGTCGGCGGAGAAAATGCCGCTGCGGGCGATGTTGTGCAGGCTCATGCGGTTCCACTTCTCCCGGTCGGCATAGGTATCCACCACCCGGTGGGAGGCGGCGCAATAGGACGCAAAGTCCGCCAGCAGCAGATACTGGTCCGCCGGGCAGTCCACGCCGTACAGCAGGCGCTGATACAGGTCCTCGTAGCTGACGCCGTCCCGGAAGCCGGTTTTCAGCTGGTCCAGCACCCGGTGCAGCACCGGATCCCGGGTATACAGCAGATAGGGGTCATAGCTCTGGCGCAGGCGGGCGGCCTCGTCGGCGGTGAGGCCGAACAGGAACATATTCTCGTCCCCCAGCACCTGGTGCATCTCCACGTTGGCGCCGTCCAGGGTGCCCAGGGTCAGGGCGCCGTTCATCATGAACTTCATGTTGCCGGTGCCGCTGGCCTCCTTGCCGGCGGTGGAGATCTGCTGGCTGACCTCGCTGGCGGGCATCAGCATCTCCGCCATGGAAACCCGGTAATTCTCCAGGAATACCACCTGGAGCTTATCCCGGCAGATGGGGTCACTGTTGATCTGGTCGGCCAGGGAGTTGATCAGATGGATGATGCGCTTGGCCACGGCGTAGCCCGGGGCGGCCTTGGCCCCGAACAGGAAGGTCTGGGGCCGGAAGTCCATATCCGGGTCGTCCTGCAGCTGCTGATACAGGCTGATGATGTGCAGCACGTTCAGCAGCTGCCGCTTGTACTCGTGCAGGCGCTTGACCTGGACGTTGAAGATGGCGTCGGTGTTCAGGGTGACGCCCTGCTGGCGCTTGGCCCAGCGGGCAAAAGCCTGCTTGTTGTCCCCCTTGATCTGCTCCAGCCGGGAGAGCACCGCCGCGTCACCGGCGAAGCGGTCCAGGTCCGACAGGTGCCCGGCGTGGGTGAGATACCCGTCGCCGATGCAGTCCCGGATCAGGCCGTCCAGGCCGGGGTTGATCTGGCTGATCCAGCGGCGGTGGTCCACGCCGTTGGTGACATTCCTGAACTTGTCCGGCTCCATGCCGCAGGCATCCCGGAACACGTCCCGCCGCAGAATGTCGGAGTGCAGGGCGGACACGCCGTTGACGGCCATGCCCCCGGCGATGCAGAGGTTGGCCATGTGCACCACGCCGTCCCAGATAACCGCCATTTTCTCCGTCTTTTTGGGGTCGTGATAGAAATCGTCCACCTTCTGCTGCCAGCGGCGGGCGATCTCCTGCATGATCTGCCAGATGCGGGGCAGCAGGGTCTCGAACAGCCGCTGGGGCCAGCTCTCCAGTGCCTCGGCCAGCACGGTGTGGTTGGTATAGGCCACGGAGTGGCGGGTGATGTCCCAGGCCTCGTCCCAGCCCAGGCCCGCGTCGTCGATGAGGATGCGCATCAGCTCCGGGATCACCAGGGCGGGGTGGGTGTCGTTGATCTGGATGACGTTCTTCTCGTGGAAGTTCTTCAGGGTGCCGTAGGTCTGGATGTGCTGGCGGGTGATGGACTGCATGGTGGCCGACACGAAGAAGTACTGCTGCTTCAGCCGCAGGGACTTCCCCTCGTAGTGGTTGTCCTCGGGATAGAGGATGGTGCTGATGGAGTCGGCCATGGCCCGCTCCTCGTTGGCCTTCAGATACTGTCCCTGGCTGAACAGCTGCATATCAATGGGCTTGGGGCTCTTGGCGTCCCACAGGCGCAGGGTATTCACATGGTCGGTGTTGTAGCCCGCCACCAGCATATCGCAGGGGATGGCCAGCACCCGGGTATAGTCCTCGTGGACCACCATCAGGTGGCCGTTGTCCCACCGGGTACGGACCCGGCCGCCGAAGTGAATTTCCTCGGCCTCCTGGGGCTTGGGCATCAGCCACGCATCCCCCAGGTTCAGCCAGTCGTCGGGCAGCTCCACCTGCTGGCCGTCCACGATCTTCTGCTTGAAAATGCCCAGCTCATAGCAGATGGAGTAGCCGGTGGCGGGAATGTCCAGGGTGGTCATGCTGTCCAGATAGCAGGCGGCCAGGCGGCCCAGGCCGCCGTTGCCAAGGCCCGCGTCCGGCTCCATGTCGAAGATGTCCGGGGCGGAGAAGCCCAGCTCCTCCACCGCCTGGGTCAGCTGGGGCAGGATCCCCAGGTTATAGGCGTTTTTCATCAGGCTGCGGCCCATCAGGAACTCCAGGGACATATAGTGCACCCGCTTTTCCTGCTGCTCCTGGGTGCGCTCCTGGGTGTCCACGCTGCGGACGGCCATAATGTCCCGCAGGGCCAGGGCGCAGGCCTTCATGATCTCCCCGTCGGTGGCCTGCTTTTCGGTGCAGCCATAGTTCAGGCGCAGCTTCTGCTGGATGGCCTCCTTCAGGGCGTCTTTGGTATAAGTCATTTAGTGGTTCCTCCGTGATAGATCTTGGTAAATGCGCCGGTAGGCCCCGGCGCTGCGGTTCCAGCTGAAGTCCTCGGTCATGCCCCGGCGGCGGACGGTGTCAAAGCCCATCCGGTCCCCCCGGTACAGGCCCACCGCCTGGCCCACCGTCTGGCACAGGTCGTGAACGGTGCAGCCGGAGAACACATAGCCGTTGCCGTCGGGCTGGCCCACCTGGCAGGAGCGGACAGTGTCGTTGAGGCCGCCGGTCTGGCGGACGATGGGCACCGCGCCATAGCGCATGGCGATCAGCTGGCTCAGGCCGCAGGGCTCGCTGCGGGAGGGCATCAGGAACAGGTCCGCCGCGCCGTAGATCCGGCGGGACAGATTGTCGGAATAGGTGATCTGGGCCGATACCCGGCCGGGCCACCGGCTCTGGGCCCAGCGGAAGGCATCCTCAAACTGGGACTCCCCCTGGCCCAGCACCACCAGCTGGCAGCCGGTGGCCATAATGCCCTCCAGACCCTGGCACACCAGGTCCATGCCCTTGTGGCCCACCAGGCGGCTGACGATGGCCATCAGCGGGGTGTCCGGCTCCTGGGCAAGGCCCAGCTGCCGCTGCAGCTCCGCCTTGCACACGGCCTTGCCCTCCATATGGTCGGGGTCGAAGGTCCGGGGCAGGGAGCCGTCGTGGGCGGGGTTATAGCTTTCGGTGTCCAGGCCGTTGAGCACGCCGGAGAGCTTATAGTCGATCAGGTGCACCACCTGCTCCAGGCCGCAGGCATAGGCCGGGTCATGGAGCTGGGCGGCGTAGGTGGGGCTGACGGTGGTAACGGCGTTGGCGGTGAGCATAGCCCCCTTCATCAGGTTCACGCACCCGTCCATCCGCAGGATGCCGCCGTCGTACCAGCCCCGGTTCAGGCCGAACAGGTCCTCCACGGTTTCCGGCCCGTATTTGCCCTGATACTCGATGTTGTGGATGGTGAACACCACCGGCAGGTCGTTTCCGGCGTCCCGCAGATATACCGGCACCAGGGCCGTCTGCCAGTCGTTGCAGTGGACCACGTTGGGATACTCCGCCAGATGGGGCAGCAGGGCCACCGCCGCCTTGGAGAAGAAGGCGAAGCGCTCCCCGTCGTCCATGTCGCCGTACAGGCCCCGGCGGCGGAAATAGCGCTCGTTGTCCGCGAAATACCAGGTGACGCCCCGGTATTCCAGGGAGAACAGCCCGCAGTATTCGTGCCGCCAGCCCAGGTCCACATAGATATAGCAGCGGAAGTTCATCTTCTCCCGCCAGCGCTGGGCGATCTGGCTGTACAGCGGCAGCAGCACGGCGGTATGGTCGCCCTCCGCCGCCACCGCCGGGGGCAGACTGCCCAGCACGTCCGCAAGGCCCCCGGTTTTGCAGAACGGGGCCGCCTCGCTGGTGATATACAGGATATTCATATGGTCACCTCCGGATGAACGTGTGTCATATTTCAGATCGTGACGCCCCGGGCCACCACCAGGGGATAGTTCTCGTGTCCCATCAGGGTGCGCCCCTCCTGCACGGTGACGTATTTGTCTGTGATGACGCCCCGCAGGACGGCGCCCCGGCGGACCACGGTGCCCTTGAACAGGATGCAGCCCTCCACGTCGGCCCCCGGCTCGATGCGGACGCCCCGGAACAGGATGCAGTTTTTCACCGTGCCCTGGATGTCGCAGCCGTCGGCGATAAGGGAGTTGACGCAGGACCCGTCCATATAGGAGGAGGGGGAGTCGTTTTCCTTGGCGAAGATGGGCCGCTGGGGGGCGAACAGCTCCATGCGGATCTCCGGCCGCAGCAGCTCCATGCTGCGGCGGTAATAGGCCTCGATGGTGTCGATGCGGGCGGCATAGCCGTCCCAGACATAGGCCCGGAAATGCAGGGTGTCCTTCCTGTCCTGGAGAATATTATGGCGGAAGCTGTACTGGTTGTGGGCCATGCAGTCGGTGACCAGCTGGATCAGCAGATCCCGGCGCAGCACGAAGATGTTCAGGCAGCGGAAGCCCTCCGGGGTGAACACGTCGTGGGCCACGTCCACAATGCGCCCGGAGTTATCCAGCTGAAAATAGGTGTCGCTTTCCGGCCCCGGCAGAGAGGTGCACACCGCCGTCATGTCCGCGCCGGAGGCGATGTGGTCCCGCAGCACGTTGTCCAGGGGGAGATTGATAACCAGGTCGCTGTCGGTCAGCACCACATAGTCCTGACGGATGTCCTTGAGATAGTCCATCACGCAGCCCAGGGCCTCCACCTTGCCCCGGAACCGGCCCGCGTCGCCCCGCCGCTCGGCGTAGGCAAAGGCCGGAAGCAGGGTCAGGCCGCCGTGGTTGCGGCTCAGGTCCCAGCTTTTGCCGGTGCCCAGGTGGTCCAGCATACTCTGGCACTTGCCGTGCATGATGACGCCCACGTCCCGGACGCCGGCATTGACCATGTTGGAGAGCATAAAGTCCACCACCCGATAGTTGCCGCCGAAGGGGATGGAGCCATGGATGCGCTGCTCGATGAGCTCCCGCAGTCCGGTTTTCTTTTCATAGGAGAAAATGATGCCGTGCATTCCGTTCATGCTTCCACCTCCCCGTGATGACGGTCCAGCAGGGCCTTGGCAGGCACCACCTCGCCGGGGGCGATGACGGTGTCCGGCCCCAGGACGGCGATGCTCCAGTCGTCGGGATTTTTGGCGGTTTCCGGCGGCGTGCCCACCTGGGCCCCCCGGCTCACCCGGCAGCGCTCGCCGATGATGGCGTACTGCACCACCGCGCCCTCCTCGATGACGGCCCCGGGCATGACCACGGAGTAGCACACGCTGGCCCCCTGGCCCACCTGGGTATTATAGCTGAGGACGCTGTTTTTCACCTCGCCCAGGATGCCGCAGCCCTTGGCCACGGCGCTGTTGCCCACGTCGGCGTGGGGCCCCAGAAAGGCCGGCGGGCAGGAGGGGGTCCGGCAATAGATGGGCCATTTCTTGTCCAGCAGGTTCAGCCCCGACCCCGGGGACAGCATGTCCATATTGGCGTCCCACAGGGAGTCCAGGGTGCCCACATCCTTCCAGTAGCCCTCGAACCGATAGGCAGACATGACCTCTCCGGCCTCCAGCATGGCGGGGATGATGTTCTTGCCGAAGTCGTTGTCGGAGGTGGGGTCGGCCTCGTCTGCCAGCAGATAGGCCCGCAGCTTCTGCCAGGTGAAGATATAGATCCCCATGGAGGCCAGGTTGCTCTTAGGCTCCTTGGGCTTTTCGGCAAAGGCGGTGATCCGGTCGTTTTCGTCCACGGACATGATGCCGAAGCGGCTGGCCTCAGACCAGGGGACCTCCATCACGGAGATGGTGCAGGCGGCCCCGGCGTCCTTGTGGTGCTGGAGCATCCGGGAATAGTCCATCTTATAGATGTGGTCGCCGGACAGCACCGCCACATACTCCGGGTCGTACAGGTCCACAAAGCCGATGTTCTGATAGATGGCGTTGGCGGTGCCCTTGTACCAGGAGGCGCCGGAGGCGCTCTGGTACGGCGGCAGAATATGGACGCCGCCGTTGAGCCGGTCCAGCTCCCAGGGCTGGCCGCTGCCGATATAGCTGTTGAGCTCCAGGGGGCGGTACTGGGTCAGCACACCCACGGTGTCGATGCCGGAATTGGTGCAGTTGGACAGGGGAAAGTCGATGATGCGGAACTTGCCCCCAAAGGGCACCGCGGGCTTTGCCATGTCGCCGGTGAGGACATACAGGCGGCTGCCCTGTCCGCCGGCCAGCAGCATGGCCACGCATTCTTTTTTCATGTCTGTTCGTTCCCTCCAGTCTGTCGGTTATGCCTTGTTGCTTCTGCGCCGGACCCGGCCCTGCAGAAACACCGCGCCCAGGGGCGGCACCCGCAGGGCAATGGACTTGTCCCGCCCGTGGGACGGGATATCCTCCACGGGGATGGGTCCGGTATTGCACACACCGGAGCCGCCCCAGGCGGCGTCGTCGGTGTTGAACACTTCCTCATAAAACAGCTTGCCGGGCACGCCGAAGCGATACCCCTCGTGGGCCTCCGGCGAGAAATTTACCACGCAGATCAGCTCGTGGCCCTTGTTGTCCCGGCGCAGGAAGGCCAGGACGTTGTTGTGGTTGTCGTCGGCCACCAGCCACTGGAAGCCGTTCCAGTCCCGGTCGTTTTCCCACAGGGGGCGGGACTTCTTATAAAACCGGTTCAGGGCCTGGATGCAGGCGTGGGTGCGGCCGCAGTCGTCCCGGTCCAGCAGATACCAGTCCAGCTGGCCCCGGAAGTCCCACTCGTGCCACTGGCCCAGCTCCGCCCCCATAAAGGTGAGCTTCTTGCCGGGGTGGGCCAGCATATAGGCCGTGAAGCCCCGGACCCCTGCCAGCTGCCGCCAGTCGTCCCCGGGCATCTTGCCCCGGAGGGAGCCCTTCATATACACCACCTCGTCGTGGGACAGGGGCAGCACGAAGCGCTCGGAGAAGGCGTACATCATGGAGAAGGTCACGTCCTTGTGGTGAAACTGGCGGAACCAGGGGTCCATCTTCAGATAGTGGCACACGTCGTTCATCCATCCCATGTTCCACTTCAGGCCGAAGCCCAGGCCGCCCTCCTCAATGGGCCAGGTGACCTTGGGCCAGGCGGTGGACTCCTCCGCCGCCGTCAGGGCCGGGGGATCCATGGATGCCGCCAGGCGGTTCAGATCCTGCAGAAACGAGATGGCCTCCAGATTTTCATGCCCCCCGTGGACGTTGGGCCGCCACTCGGTCCGGCCATAGTCCAGATACAGCATGGACGCCACGGCGTCCACCCGCAGGCCGTCGATGTGGTATTCCTCCAGCCACCACCGGGCAGAGGACAGCAGGAAGGACCGCACGTCGTCCTTGCCGAAGTCAAAGACCCGGGTGCCCCAGCTCTCGTGCTCCCGCTTCAGGGGGTCGCCGTATTCATACAGGCTGGTGCCGTCAAAGTCGATGAGGCCGTGGGCGTCCTTGCAGAAGTGGGCGGGGACCCAGTCCAGGATCACCGCCAGCCCCGCCCGGTGCAGCCGGTCCACCAGATACATGAAGTCGTGGGGGTCGCCGTAGCGGCTGGTGGGGGCGAAATAGCCCACGCACTGATAGCCCCAGGAGTCGTCCAGGGGATACTCCGTCACCGGCAGCAGCTCCACGGCGTTGTAGCCCATGCTGCGGACATAGGGGGCCAGCCGGTCCGCCAGCCGGCGATAGTTCAGGAACGCCCCGTCCTCTCCCCGCTGCCAGGAACCGCAGTGGACCTCATAGATGTTCAGGGGTCCCTCGGTCAGGGGCGTCTCCCGGCGGCGCTCCCGCCACACGTCGTCGTGCCAGCGGAAGCCGGACACGTCGAACAGGCGGCTGGCGGTGTCGGGCCGCAGCTGGGCATAGGTGCCGTAGGGGTCCGCCTTCCAGCGGACCTGGCCGTCGGCCCCGGTGATGACGTATTTATAGCAGTCGCCGGGCCGGGCATCGGAAACGGTCAGGACCCAGTCGCTGCCCTGCCGCTCCATGGGAACGGGCTGCCAGCGGTTGAAGTCACCGGCCAGGGCGGCCTCCCGGGCGCTGGGGGCATAGACCCGGAAGGACCAGCCCTCCCCCGCCGGATGCGCGCCATAGGTCCGGTAAAGCTCTGTGTTTTCAAGCAAGTTCATGGAAAAATCTCCCTATATGTTATCATAACTGCCCCAAATCCCGGGGCATAATACCGCATTCTGGCCCTATTGTACCGCAAACCGCCCCCCTCGTCAAGGAATCCGCCGTTACCGGAACCGCCATTTATACGAAACATGGACAACAATACAGCGCGCCGCAAAAGCGGCGCACTGCGTGTGTCGTTATGCAAAAAATTAGCTGCACCAGCAGCATATACACCACCGTACCGGCCCCGATGGAGATCCGGGTGTTCCGCTTCCACAGGTGCAGCCCTGCGGTAACGGCGATGGCAATCAGCTCCGGCAGCCCGTGGGGCGGGGCGGACACGTCCACGCTGCGCAGTCAGTACACCACCAGCAGGCCCATCATGGCCGGAGGCAGCAGGGGGCTTAATTGGTCGATGATCCTGGGGTGCTTTTTCCCCTGGGGAAACAGGATAAAGGGCAGAAACCGGGTAAGGATGGTGGCCGCCGCCACCAGCAGGATGATGCACAGGGACCACGGGGCCCCGTAGCCCTTGGAGCGCATCAGCACGCCGTAGGCCAGGCTCAGCACGAGATAGCCCGTCATAATGGGAACGGTATGGGGAAAGGCGGCCCGGAATACCGCGGGCCAGGAGCTGTCTTTCCTCGTGGGACTCACCGCCTTGCAGGTTCTTTGGGAAACCGCATTATACTGCATAATTCCGCCGGATGCAAGCCCCGGCCCCGGATTTTTATCCGGGATTTTCCAGCAGACTGCGCAGGTCATACAGGTGCAGCCGGGCTGTCGCGTCCACGGGGTCCCGGGCCAGCGGCTCCAGGGCGGCGATGAGCTCCGGCAGATGCTCCTTGGCCCGGTCAGGGCTCAGCAGGAGACTGCCGTACACGGCGCTGCAAATGGCGCGGTCGGCGGCTCCGTCCTCCGGCAGCAGGGCGCTGGCCTGCTGATACTAAAACCTGTTAAAAAGCTTTTCAAGCTTTTTAACAGGTTTTAGTATCAGACAAATGCCCCCTCCGGGAGGGAGAGTGAGGAACTCCCGGAGGGGGCAGGAGGATAACGTGGTTAATTCTTGGTGTGGATGGCCCGCTTTTCAGCGTTCAGGGCGGCCTCCCGCATGGTCTCCGTCACGGTGGGGTGGGAGTGGATGGTGTCGATGATCTCATCCAGGGTCATCTCGCCCTCGATGGCCAGCGCGCCCTCAGCGATGAGGTCGGTGGCCCGGGGCCCGATGATGTGCATACCCAAAATCTCGCCGTACTCGGCCCCGGCGATGATCTTCACCAGGCCCTCGCCGCCGTTGAGGATCAGGGCCTTGCCGTTGGCGCTCATGGGGAACTTGCCCACCTTATAGGCGATGCCCTGGGCCTTGCACTGCTCCTCGGTCAGGCCCACGGAGGCGGCCTCCGGCTCCATGTACACGCAGGTGGGATTGGTCTTTTCGCAGTAGTGGGCCTCCAGGCCGCAGATGTTCTCCGACGCCACCTCGCCCATGGCGGAGGCGGTGTGGGCCAGCTGCGCGTGGCCGAACACACAGTCGCCGATGGCGTACACGCCGGGGACGTTGGTCTGCATCCGGTCGTTGACCAGAATGCGGCCCTTGTCGTTGCCGATGTTACCGGCGGCCAGGTCCAGCCCGGCGGTGTTGGCCCGGCGGCCGATGGCCACCAGCACCTTCTCCGCCTCAAAGCTGACGGTTCTGCCGCTCTTATCCCTGCACACCACCTTTGCGCCCACGGGGCTGGCCTCCACGGCCTGCACCGGGCACTCCAGATGGAACTCCATGCCCATCTTCTTCATGTGGGCCACGCCGATCTTGGTCAGGTCGCCGTCCAGCATGGGCAGCATATGGTCCATGGCCTCCACCACGGTGATTTTGGTGCCGAAGGCCGCATAGGCGCAGGCCAGCTCCAGCCCGATGACACCGCCGCCGATGACCACCATGGTCCGGGGCAGCTTCTCCAGGGACAGTGCGCCGGTGGAGTCGATGCAGTTGGGGTTCTCCTTCAGGCCGGGAATGGGGGGCTGGGCGTTGACGGAGCCGGTGGCCACGATGATGGCGTCGGCGGTCATCTCCTGGACGGAGCCGTCCGCCTTCTTCACGGACAGCTTCTTCTCCCCGATGAACTTCGCCTCGCCGTCGATCTTCTTCACCTTGTTCAGCTTCAGAAGGCCCGCCACGCCGCTGGTCAGCTGCTTGCTGATGGCGTTCTTGTGGGCGATGACCTGGGGGAAGTTCACCCGCACGCCGTCCACCTCCACGCCGATGTCGCGGCCCTGGGTCTTGATCTGCTCCACCAGCTCTGCCGAGTGCAGCAGGCACTTGGTGGGGATGCAGCCCACATTCAGGCAGGTGCCGCCCAGATACTGCTTTTCCACCACGGTGACGTCCGCGCCCAGCTGCGCCGCCCGGATGGCGGCCACATAGCCGCCAGGGCCGCCGCCGATGACGATGACGGACTTCCTGCCGCCGGCAGCGGGAGCCGCCGGAGCCGCCGGGGCCTGGGGTACGGCCGCCGCCACGGCGGCAGGCACCCCGCCGGGCACGGACTCCCCGGCCTGGCCGATCCACGCCAGGGTACCCTTCACCGGCACATCGTCGCCCTCCTGGGCCACGATCTTCAGCAGCACGCCGTCCTGCTCGCTGGTCAGCTCGTTGACCAGCTTGTCGGTGGTGATCTCCGCCACCGCCTCGCCGGCCTTTACGGGATCGCCCTCGTGCTTGAGCCACTTGGAGAGGCTGCCCTCCTCCATGGTCAGGCCCAGCTGGGGCATTTTCAGTTCATAAGCCATTTTGATACCCTCCCTGCTTTACAGGATGATGCTCATGGGCTTCTCCAGCAGATCCCGGAGGGCCATCACGAACTTGGCGGCCACTGCGCCGTCGATGAGGCGGTGGTCATAGGTAAAGGACAGACGCATGACCTGATGCTTGGAGATGCCGCCCTGGTCGTCCATCACCAGCTCGTCCTCCACGGCGCACACGCCCAGAATGGCGGCGTCCGGCTGGTTGACGATGGGGGTGAAGGTCTCGATGCCGAACATGCCCAGATTGGACACGGAGAAGGTGGAGCCCTTATATTCGTCCGGCGTCAGCTTGTTGCTCTTGGCCCGGGAGGCCAGGTCCTTGGCGGCGGCGGACAGGGCGTCCAGCCCCAGCCGGTCGGCGTCCCGGATCACGGGAACGATCAGCCCCGCGTCCAGGGCCACCGCCATGCCCAGGTTCACATGGGCCCGCTGGATGATCTGGTCGCCGTCCAGGCTCACCAGCACCTCCGGGTGCGCCCGCAGGCACTTGGCCGTGGCCTTGAGGATCAGGTCGTTGACGGAATACTTGCTGCCGGTTTCGGCCAGCAGCATCTTCCGGAATTTCATCAGCTCCGTCACGTCCACCTTGGTGTTCTGGGTGACGGGGGGAATCTCGGTGTGGGACTGCAGCATCCGCTGGGCCACCACCTTGCGCATACCGGCCAGCTTCACCACGGTGTCGCCCTCCATCAGCTCCAGACCGCCCTTGGCGGCGGACCTGGCAGCCGGTGCGGCAGCGGCGGCGGGAGCGGGAGCGGCAGTCTGGGCCGCGTTGGCGGCGGCCAGCACGTCCTGCTGGCGGATGCGTCCGCTGGGACCGGAGCCGGTCAGCTTCGACAGGTCCACGCCCAGCTTGGCGGCCGTTTTCCGGGCCAGGGGGGACACCCGCAGCCGCGCCCCGGCGGCAACAGGAACGGCTGCAGGGGCCGCAGCGGGAGCCGCGGGAGCCGCAGCAGGTGCGGCAGCGGCAGGAGCGGCGGCGGGGGCATCGCCCACGGACTCACCGGCCTGGCCCACATAGCACAGCAGGCCCTTCACCGGCACGTCCTCGCCCTCCTGGGCCACGATCCTCAGCAGCACGCCGTCGTGCTCGCTGGTGACCTCGTTGGTCAGCTTATCGGTGGTGATCTCCAACAGCACATCGCCGGTTTTTACCGGGTCGCCCTCATGCTTGACCCACTGAGAGACGGTGCCCTCCTCCATGGTCAGGCCCAGCTGGGGCATCAATACTTCGTAAGCCATAGTTCTCCCTCCTTACTTGTTCAGCACGCGCTTGACCGCGGCCGCGATGTCCTCCGGATGGGGGAAGTTCTTGTCCTCCAGCACGGGGCTGAAGGGGGAGCAGATGTTCAGACCGCAGACCCGCTCCACCGGGGCGTCCAGCTCGTCAAACAGCTCCTCGCCGATCTGGGCGGACAGCTCACCGGCGAAGCTGCCGCGCTTGACCTCCTCGGACACGATGATCACGTTGTGGGTCTTGGACACGGTCCTGACGATGGCGTCCCAATCCAGGGGCACCAGCGTCCGCAGGTCCAGGACCTCGGCCTCAATGCCCTCCTGGGCCAGGGCGGCGGCGGCCTCCATGGAGAAGTTCACCTCGCGGCTCCAGGTGATAATGGACACGTCCCGGCCCTCCCGCTTCACGGCGGCCTGGCCCAGGGGAATGGTATACTCCTCCTCGGGAATTTCCTCCTTCTTGGCATAGAGCAGCTTGTGCTCCAGGAAGATCACGGGGTCGTCATCCCGGATGGCGGTTTTCAGCAGGCCCTTGGCATCCGCGGCGGAGCAGGGAGCCACCACCTTCAGCCCCGGGAAGTGGCAGAAGAAGTTCTCCAGGGACTGGGAGTGCTGACCGGCGTTGCGGCGTCCGGCGCCCATGGGAGCGCGCAGCACCATGGGCACGTTGCACTGGCCGCCGGTCATATAGCGGATCTTGGCCGCCTGGTTGAACAGAGGATCGGCGCACTCGGTGGCAAAGTCGTCATACATCAGCTCCACCACCGGGCGCAGGCCCCGCATGGCCGCGCCCACGGCCATGCCCACGAAGCCCTCCTCGGAGATGGGGGTGTCGATGACCCGGTTGGGGCCGAATTCTTCCAGAAAGCCCTTGGTAATGGCAAACACGTTGCCCATAACGGCCATGTCCTCGCCCATGATAAAGACGTTCTTGTCGCGGAGCATCTCCTCGTGCAGCGCTTCGCCGATGGCCTTGCTGACAGTGATCTTTTTCATCGTGCCACACACCTTTCATTGTCGCTCACATACATATCGTCCAGCACCGTGGCGGGATCGGGATACTCGGACTCGTCGGCAAACCGCACGGCCTCGTTCATCTCGTCATCGGCGGCCTTTTTCACCGCGTCCAGCTCCTCCTGGGAGGCGCCCAGGGCCAGCAGGCGGCGGCCCAGCTTTTCGATGCCGTCGTTTTCCAGGGCGTGCTCCATATACTCCTTGGGCCGGTACACGGCGGGGTCGCCGCAGTAGTGGCCCTGGTAGCGGTACACCGTGGCCTCCACCAGATAGGGGCCCTTCCCGCTGCGGGCGTGGTCCATGGCCTTCTGCATGGCCTCATAGACCTCCGTGGGGTTGGTGCCGTCCACGATGGCATAGGGCACGCCGTAGGCCTCGGCCCGGGTGGCCAGATGGGGGGTATTGGTGACGCGGTGGATCTCGGTGGACACACCGTAGCAGTTGTTCTCGATGAACCACACCATGGGCAGGTGCCATGCGGCGGCCATGTTCAGGGCCTCGTGGAAGCTGCCCTCGTTGGTGGCGCCATCGCCGAAGCAGCCCACGGTCACCGCGCCGTCGCCCAGGATCTTGGAGGCCAGGGCGCTGCCGGCGGAGATGGGCTGGCCGCCGCCCACGATGCCGTTGGCGCCCAGATGGTTCATCTTCTCCATGTCCGCAATGTGCATGGAGCCGCCCTTACCCTTGCAGTAGCCGGTCTTTTTGCCGAACAGCTCGGCCATGGCCAGCTTGGGATCCGCACCCCGGGCGATGGCGTGGCCGTGGCCCCGGTGGGTGGAGGTGAAATAGTCCTGGGGGCCGATGGCGGCGAAGGCGCCGGCCTCGGCGGCCTCCTGGCCGATGCTCAGATGGATGTTGCCTGCCAGCATACCCTTGGTGAAGCACTCGGCGGCCTTTTCCTCAAAGGTCCGGATGCGCACCATCGTGCGGTAGAACTCCAGAAGCTGCTCCTTGCTGTACATTTCCTTTTTCGTTTCAGCCAATGTTCTCACACCTTTCTTTTATCCGCCTGTCACGCCTGCCTGGGCGCGAACAGGGGCACTTCCAATTCCTCGTCAAACTTTCTTCCCATGACCAGTCCGCCGATCTCGGCGATGACCACGTCCACGGTCAGCAGCACCCGGGTGCCCTCCACCAGGTGGCCGCCGTGGGCGCTGCCGTACCGGTCGCTGAGGCTCATGTGCACGTGCAGATTCGTGTTTCCCTGGTCGTCATGGCAGACAATGCCGCTGCCGGCAGTCAGCTCAATGGGGCCGGTCAGGTGCAGCACCTCGCCGTAGCCATAGCCCGCCTTCTTTTCCGGCAGCTCCACCGGGTTGCAGTAGGCCACGCCGTCCAGGCTGCCGATAGCGCTGAGGATCACGCCGTTGCTGATCCCGGCCCGGCTGCAGGCCTCCGTCAGCCCCGCCAGCACGTCCGTGCCCGGGCGCAGCCGCACGGCGATCACCCGGGTCAGCTGGCCCTGGGCCATTTCCAGAATATCCTTCATGGGTTCCGATCTCCCTTGTATCAGATTTCGATCTGCTGCATGGGCTCTGTCAGCGGCAGGACCCGAAGGCCCGCCTCCCGTGCAGCCTGCGGCATCCGCCGCGCCATATCCTGCATGTGCATCCGGTCGTCCTCCCGGAAGGGGACGTGATACACGCACAGGGTGTCCGTGTCAAAATACCCCCGGAACAGCCGCCTGTTGAAGCAGGCCTGGTAAAACAGGGGGTTCAGGAACACCGCGTCCAGATGCGTTCCCGACAGGTGGGAAAGCGTCTCGTGCAGATAGTCCGTGTCCGCCGTGAACAGCACCCGCCGCCCGTCGAAGGTCAGCAGATAGCAGGCGTGGGGCACGTCCCGGTATTCCTGTCCCAGGTGGGCCGTCATAAAGGCCTGCACCGATATGTGGGGCTCGATCTGTATCACCGCCCGGTCCGTCTTATGGGACAGCAGCACGCAGGGGATCACCTCCTGCCGTAGCCAGCCGGAAAGCTGCCTTACCTCCGGCGCGTCGTCCCGGGGATAGAACAGCCCCCTGACCGGACGCCGCTCCAGAAGCCTTCGCACCATCTCCGGCGCGAAGTGGTCCGGGTGATAGTGACTGAACAGCAGATAGTCCAGCTCCTGAAAGGGCGGCTCCCCCCGGAGCATGGCCTCCCGGCAGCCTTCGGGCAGCGGGCTGAAGGGATTGTCCTTCTGCCCGAAAATCCCGTCCAGCAGCAGCGAGACCCCCCGGTATCGGATCAGCACACCGGCGTTGGCCAGCAGCGTCACCCGGATGGGAAAGCGCTCCATGGGCTTATTTCTCGCCGCCCACGGTCACGTCCATCTTGTCCTCGTAATACTTGACCATGGCGATCTGATCCTCATCAATGTGCCCGTTGTCGTTCATCCAGTCCATAACCCGCAGCACCACGTCCGTCATAGGCGTGTCCACGCCCATGTGGTGGGCAAAGTGCTTGGCGTTGAGGATGTCCTTGCGGTGAACGGCCACCCGGGCGCCGGGCTCATAGTCCCGCTTGATGAGCTTGGGCACCTTGTTTTCATACACCGGGCCTCCGGCGAAGCCGCCGCGGGTGGCCTCGAAGGTGGTCTGCAGGTCGATGCCCGCCTTGGCGGCGAAGGCATAGGCCTCGGCGATGACCACCATATAGGCCCCGGCCACCATGTTGTTCACCAGCTTGGTGACGCTTCCGCTGCCGCTGCCGCCGGTGTATACGGGGTGGCCCATGCACTCCAGCAGGGGCTTCACCCGGTCGAAGGCCTCCCGGTCGCCGCCGGTCATAATGGCCAGAGTGCCGGCAATGGCCATGGGATTGCCGCCGCTGATGGGGGAATCCAGCAGGGACATGCCAGCGGCCTTGACCTCCTGATACAGTTCCCGGATGATGTCGGGGGCGGTGGAGCTCAGGTCGATGATGATGTTGCCGGGCTTGCCGTACTCCACGGCCTTCTCCACGGAGTCGCGGATGATGGCGTGGGTGGGCAGGATCTGCATGATCACATCGCAGTTTTTATAGATATCCAGCTGGTCGCTGACCGGCGTACCTCCGGCGGCGGCAAACTCCTCCAGCCGGGCCTTGGCCACGTCGTAGCCCAGAACCTCGCAGCCGCTCTTTTTCAGCAGGTTTTTCGCCATGGGCAGACCCATAACGCCCAGGCCCAGAAAACCGATCTTCATGCGTCACATCTCCTTTATATTCTTTCGTCCTCTCTGCGCTGCCCCCTGATACCCCGCCCCCTGGGGGAGAGGCGGAGCACGCAGGAGCTATGGAGAGAACCGATTTCAGCTTTTTTACTTCTTCAGCAGGGACGGCAGCCAGGTGGTCAGCGGATCCACATAGGTGATCAGCAGCAGCACGCAGATGCTGATCAGCAGCATGGGCATCAGCGCCTTCAGGGACTTGGTCAGGCTGGTCTCGCCGATCTGGTTGCTCAGCAGCAGGCACAGGCCCACCGGCGGCGTCACCAGGCCGATGCACAGGTTGAAGCTCATCACGATGCCGAACATCAGCGGATTGATGCCGTACAGCGTCAGCAGGGGCATCAGGATGGGGGTCATCATGATGATGGCCGCGTTGGCCTCCATCAGCATGCCGATGATCAGAAACAGCAGGTTCAGCAGCAGCAGGATCAGCACCCGGCTCTCCGTCAGGCTGGAGAAGGTGTCCAGCAGCAGCGCCGGCAGGCCGGAGGTGACCACCACATAGCTGGAGGCCTTGGACAGGCCCACCATCACCATGATGGTAGCGGTGGAAACGGAGGCCTCCACAAAGGAGCCGGGCAACTCGCTCCACTTGGTGTCCTTATAGATGAACAGGCTCACCACCAGGGCATACACCACCGCCACAGCGGCGGCCTCGGTGGCGGTGAAAATGCCGCCGAAGATACCGCCCAGGATAATAACGGGCATTAAGAGCGCCCAGATGCCGCTTTTGAAGGTTCTGGCCACCTCCTTGGCGGGCATTTTCTCGTGGGCGGGCAGGTCATGGCGCTTGGCATACACCAGCGCATAGCCCATCAGGCACAACACCAGCATCAGGCCGGGGATCACCGAGCCGATGAACAGCTTGGACACCGACACGTTGGTGATGGAGGCATACACGATCAGCGTAATGGACGGGGGGATGATGGGCCCCAGAATGGACGAAACGGACGACACGGCCACGGCGAAGGGAGCGGGATAGCCCTCCTTCTTCATGGCGGGGATGGTCAGGCCGCCGATGGCGGAGGCCGTGGCCACGCCGGAGCCGGAGATGGCGCCGAACAGGCTGGAGGCCACGATCGTCACCAGGGCCAGGCTGCCCTTGATGCGCCCGATCAGCGCGTTGGCCACGTCAATGAGCTTCCCCGTGATGCTGCGGGACATCAGGTTGCCCGCCAGGATGAAGAAGGGAATGGCCAGCAGCGACGAGGAGTTCATACCGGCAAACAGCTTCTGCGGCAGCACCAGCATCGGAAGGTCCGCCATGTTCAGGGCCACCAGCGTGCCGATGCCCAGGGCGATGTAAATGGGAATGCCCAAAAAGGACAAAGCCAGCAGCAGAATAAATACCAACAGACCTGCGTTCATGCGGCGCCTCCTTCCTTCTTATGAAACAGCTCCTGCAGATTTTTCAGAATGACCTCCACGGACGTCAGCGCCATCAGCGCCGTGCCCACGGGGACACAGGTATATGGAACGGACATGGGCAGGCCCAGACCGGCGGAGGTGTTGGGCATACCGCTGCGCACCAGCTCCAGGGAGAGGATGAACAGATACACCAGGAACACCGTGCCCACGGCGGTGGCGCAGATGGTGAAGATCGTCCGGACCCGGGGCTTGAGCACGTTGAGCAGAATGTCGATCTGCAGGTGACTGTTGCGCCGGACGGCGATGGCCGCCGCCATCATCACGTTGAAGATGAACAGATACCGCACCAGCTCCTCGCTCCAGGCCGGAGAGTTGGCGAACACATACCGCATGATGACCTGATAGAACATGATCAGCACCATGGCCGGCACCGACACCGTCAGCAGGACGATCTGGATCTTCTCCAGAATGTCCAGAAACTTGGAATACGCTTTGATCACAGCTGATATCCTCCTTCCTTAACCCTTATCGGGGTCCATGGCGGCGATCCGCTCCACCCAGTCGGCAAAGTTCGGATAGTTGGCGGCGGCGAAGTCCCTGAAGTGCTCGGCGAAGGCGGCGTTGTCCACCTCGATGATGGTCTTGCCCTCGCTCTCCAGCTCCTGCCAGGCCACGGCGTCCTTATCCGCCTGCTGCTCGCTGATGGCGCGGCCTGCAAACTCGGCCGCCTCCTCCACCGCCTGCCGGATATCGGCGGGGAGACTCTCGAAATAATCCTTGTCCATGATGATGACGTTGCAGCCATACACATGGTTGGTCTTGATCCAGTAATTGCACACCTCGTCAAAGGCGTAGTTCACGGAGTCCACCACGGGGTTCTCCTGGCCGTCCACGGTTTTCTGCTGCAGAGCGGTGTAAACCTCGTTCATGGGCACCGGGGTGGGGTTGGCTCCCGCCCACTGCCAGGTTTTCAGATACATCTCCAGGTTGGGGGCCCGGAGCTTGAAGCCCTTGAAGTCCTCGATGGTCCGCAGGGCCTTGGTGGCGCACACCACCCGGGGGCCGCGATAGGAAGCACCCATCAGCTTGAAGCCCGCGTCGTCGCCCACGGCGTCCTTGATCTCCTGCCCCAGGTCGCTGTACCACACGTTCATGAAGTGGTCATAGTTGCTGAACATATAGGGCATGGCCTCGATGTTGGCCAGGGGGGTGAAGGTGGCCAGGGTGCCGATGGACTCGCACATCACGTCGGCCACACCGGCGTACATGCCCTCCAGCACCTCCGCCGTGGTACCCAGCTGCGCGCCGCCGTACAGGTCCACCTGCACCCGGCCGTCGGTCAGCTCCTTGATCTTCTGGGCAAACAGAACGCCCGTGTCATAGGCGTTGTCGCCCTCCGTGGAGTTCAGCGCCATTTTCCAGCGGTACTCCACCTTTTCGTCGCCCGGCGCGTTTGCGCAGCCTGACAGGATGCCCGCCAGCATCAGGCACGCCAGCGCCATTGCCAATAGCTTCTTCATACGATTCCTCCTTGCTCTCTTACATTTTCAACCCAGCAATCTTTCTGGTAATTTGGTATTACCATCTAACCACAATACCAAAATAGCACGATTCGGCTCCATCGTCAACTTGGGAAAAGGCCAAAATTTCCTGGCATTTGTTGTGGATTATGTATAAAACCGGGGCGGACCGTCAGAAAACATCAAAAAAAGAGACGCACCTATACAGGCGCGTCTCCGTTTCGCCGCAGGGCGTTATGTGGTCTTTTCCGGCACAGGGGCCTCCTCGCCCCGGTCCCGGGCGGGATAGTTCCGGGCAAACTCGGAAACGATGTTCAGGTGGCGGATCATCTCCTGCCGGGCTTTTGCGGCGTCCCGGGCCTTCACCGCCTCATAAATGGCGTGGTGGGACTGCTGGGTCTGCTCGTGATAGCTGGGCAGATCCCAGAAGCGGATGCGCACGTCGGCGATGAGGTTGTTGACCAGGTGGATGGTGGAGGCCAGCATGGCGTTGTGGCTGGCCACCGCCAGGGCGTCGTGGAACTCCACGTCGTACATGTAGTTGGAGGGGTCCTGGTCCAGGTGCTTCACCGCCGCGTCCAGGGCAGTCATGTCCTCCGGGGTGGCCCGCTCGCAGGCCAGGCCCACGATGCCCACCTCGATGACCCGGCGGAACTCGTTGAACTGCTCCGTGCCGCCCATCTCGTTGGAGCACTCGATCCAGGAGCGGGCCTTCTGGATATAGTCCGCGCCCCGCAGCAGCACCTTGCGGTTGCCGCGGCCGTCGATGGCCCCCAGGAACTCCAGGATCGCCAGGCACTCCCGCAGGGAGCCGCGGCCCACGCCCAGCATTTCCGCCAGGTCCCGCTCGGAGGGCAGGTCCTCCCCCACCCGGATGTGGCCGTCCTCCATGGCCTTGATCAGGGACTGCATGATAAGCTCCGGGACCCGGGGGTTGGTGTTCTGCTGAATTTTTTCAATGTGCATGGCCATGTTCCTATGCCCTTTCCATATGATGATAAATCTTTCAGCTTGTCAAAAAAGGCTTTTTGACAAGCTGCGTGCGGTTTTTCAGAACTTGAAAAGTTCTGAAAAACCTGTGATTGCAAACGAAAGACACCCCTGATGGGTTTCTTTCGTAACGATCTTCCTTTCCGATGGTGGAAGATTTCCGGGGTTTTTTACAGTCTCAAATCCTTAACTGTTATTTTACACGCTGTCGGCCCACAAATCAATGGTATGACCAAAATTTTGTGGAACTTTTTCTGTCCGACGCCGCTCCGGCCCGTTCCGGGGCTTGCAAAAAAGCCGCAAAGACTCTACAATAGGTGTATTGATCCCGTCGAAAATCCCGGAAGGCTGCCTTCCTGACAGCCTCTAACATCAAAAATTTTACGATAAACGTAAAAAATCTCTTGACAGGACTCTTCCTCTGTGATACCATCCGTTTAACGACATTCGTTAAATCATTTACGTTAAACATAGCTGGAGGTCCTATCTATGGAAAAGCCTGTAACCCACAAATTCTTAAACAGCGCGGTGTTCACCGCCCTGCTTCTCCCGCTGGCGTTTTTCACCCTGCGGGATACCATCGCCCTTCTCACCCAGCCCCTGTTCCTGTCCATAGGCGGCGAGGACTCGTTTCTGTACCTCATCAACGACGACATCTCCCGCCTGATTATGGCGGGGCTGATTGTCCTGGTGATGCCGCTGTATTTCCGGGGAAAGTGCGATTTTGGCTTCCGGGGCGGCCTGGTGAAGCTGGGCCTTCTGCTGGCCCTGCCGGAGCTGATCGTCCCTCTGTGGAACCTGCTGCAAATCAAGGTGTATGACGCGCCCCTGGTCACCGGTACCGCCGCCGTGTGCGCCGCCATGGTCCACGGCATCGGCCCCGGCGTGTCCGAGGAGGTCCTCTGCCGGAGCTTTACCGTGTCCAACCTGATGCGCATCTGGAAGGATAAGCCCCACCGCATTCTCCGCTGCGCCCTGGTCTCCGGCAGCGCCTTCGGCCTGCTCCACGCCACCAACGTCATCGTCACCGGCGACCCCCTGGCCGCCCTGGTCCAGGTCATCTACACCGCCGGTCTTGGCGTTCTGTACGGGGCCATCTATCTGCGCACCCGCAGCATCTGGGGCGTGATGCTACTGCACACCCTGACGGATATCACCGCCTTCATCGCCGTGTTCGACGGCAGCGCCACCGGCATGGACATTCTGTTCTGCGTGTTCGGCACTCTGCTGTTCGTAGCCCTGGCCCTGTATCTGATCCGCCCCGCCAAGCGGCAGGAGATCGACGCCCTGTGGGCCGACGGCTGGTCCTTCGGCGATGAAAACGGCAGAAGACACGCCGGAGCCAAGGCAGCCGCCATTGTGTCCGCCGTCCTGGTGGCCGCCTTTGCGGCCTCCCTGGGCGTGATCCTCTTCCAGGCCAAGATGGGCTGCGACATCCCCATGTTCGCCGCCCTCCGCAAGGCCCCGGACAAGGACGTGCACTATCAGATCAGCGGCGACGGCCGGGAGCTGACCATTTCCCTGCCCTATACCGGCGGCGAGACCTACGATCTGGAGAACTCCGACACCGGCTCCCTGGCCCTGAAGGACAGCCGCCCCTCCGGCGATACCTATGTGTTCGTGTTCTCCCACCCGGGCAGCGGCACGGAAGACATCCGCCTCACCTTCTCCTGGCGGTACGGCGACATGCCCATCTCCATGAAGGACTACACGGTGACGGTCCGGTTCGGGTCCGACGGCCGCATCTCCTCCATCGGCGGGTGAGCCATGAAGAAGCTGTCCGCCGCCTTTGACGGTGCTCAGCGGACGGACCATCTAAAAAAAATCATCAGGAGGCTTCCTATGAATACCAGAACTCTTTCCAGATTCCGCCTGTTCGGCAAGGCAGGCCGGCTCGTCATGACCGTTTTGTCCATTGTTGCGGCGCTGATCACCGTGTTCTGCGGCCTGGCCGCCGCCTATGTGGCCCGTCTGCCGGAGGACGCCCTGACGGTCCGCGTGGTGGAGCACACGGAGCTTCGCTTCAATGCGGAGCGCTTCGCGGCCCTGTGGGGCATCCTGGGCGGCAGCTTCAGCTATTCCGGCAGCGGCGGCCCGGACCAACTGTTCGGGGACGAAACCACCGTCACGCCCCCGGAGGATCAGGAGTTTCAGACGGAGCTGAAGCTGTTTGACCGCTTCTATGACTCCGCCCGGCTGCACTCCGACGGCGGTAGCAAGGTCATGGAGGCAGAGGCCGCCCCGGCGGAGTACAACGCCAAGAAGCTGGTGGCAGTGTTCGTTCTGGCGGCGCTGTTCGCGGCCTCCTCCGCCGGGGCACTCTGGATGCTGCGGGGGCTGTTTGCGGTGCTGACCCGGTGCGACTCCCCCTTCTGCGGCGACGTGGTGGCCAGGCTCCGGAGCTTCGGCTTCTCCCTGCTGCCGGTGGCGGTATTCGCCTCCGCCAGCGACACGCTGACCGGGCGCTTTCTGTCCGCCGGAAAGGGCGGCGTCAGCATCCAGTGGGGCATTCTGCTGGCCTTTGTGGTCACCATGGCCCTGGTGGCGGTGTTCCGTTACGGCGTTCAGCTGCAGAAGGAATCGGACGAGACCCTGTAAGGAGGCGGAGGAATGGGACAGATCATTTTGCGGCTGGACCGCGTCATGGCCGACAGGAAGATGAGCCTGAACGAATTATCGGCCCGGGTAGGCGTGGCCAACGTGAACCTATCCAAGATGAAAAACGGCCACATCAGCGCCATCCGCTTCTCCACCCTGGCGGCCATCTGCGACGTTCTCAACTGCCAGCCCGGGGACATTCTGGAATACAGCCCGGAGGAAAAGGAAGCGTGACCCGCTTGTTCCAAAAGGGCAAAGCCCTTTTGGGACAGTCTCAGGCAGCAGACCATCGTGTCTGCCGCCTTTTTCTGCCGGAAAGGCCCGCCCCGCAGACCCGGTTTTTCCCGCGGATCCCCGAAAATCCAACGTCCGCCCCTTGTCAAGTCATTCGGCGTTTGCTATAATAAAATATTATTTGCAGTACCGGGAAAGGGGTGTCCTGTCATGAAATATCAGCAGTGGAGCATACCGGAGCTGCCCGCCGGGGCAGTGGACCGGCTCACCGGGGCCGGGTACCCCTATCTGGTGTCCTCGGTGCTGGCCTCCCGGGGGATCACCACCCCGGAGGAGGCCGCCGCCTTCCTGGAGCGGGACCGGGACCTGCCCTATTCCCCCTTTTTGATGAAGGACATGGACAAGGCCGCCCAGCGGGTGAGCCGCGCCCTGGCCGGCGGGGAAAAGATCGCCGTTTTCGGCGACTATGACGTGGACGGCATCACCGCCACGGTGATCCTGGTGGACTATCTTCTGTCCCGTGGCGGCGACGTGGTGCACTATATCCCCCGCCGCATCGAGGATGGGTACGGCCTGGGAAGGGACGCCATCCTGTCCCTGCATGGGCAGGGGGTCCGCCTGCTGGTAACGGTGGACTGCGGCATCACCGGTGTGGAGGAGGTGGCCTACGCCAACTCCCTGGACATGGACGTGGTGGTGACGGACCACCACGAGTGCAAGGAGGAGCTGCCCCCGGCCTGCGCCGTGGTGGACCCCCACCGGCCCGACTGCGGCTATCCCTTCAAGCACCTGGCCGGCTGCGGCGTGGCGCTGAAGCTGGTGCTGGCCCTGGGGGGCGAGAGCCGGGAGGAGGCCCTGCTGTCCCGCTACTGCACCCTGGCCGCCATCGGCACCGTGGCCGACGTGATGCAGATGTCCGGCGAAAACCGCACCATCGTGTCCCGGGGCCTGGCGTCCATCAGCCGGTCGGACTTCATCGGCCTCCACGCCCTGCTGCATGAGGCGGGCCTGTCCGACAAAACCGTCACCTCCGTGCAGATCGGCTTCGTCCTGGCCCCCCGCATCAACGCCGCCGGGCGCATGGGCGCAGCGGACATGGCGGCGGACCTGCTGCTGTGCACTGATCCCCACCGGGCGGAGCACCTGGCCCGGGAGCTGTGCGCCCTGAACCGGGAGCGCCAGGCCGTGGAGCAGGAGATCTACTCCCAAGCCGTGGAACAGATCGAGGAGACCCCGCCCCAGGAGCGCAGCGCCCTGGTGCTGGCCTCCGACACCTGGCACCAGGGGGTGGTGGGCATCGTGGCCTCCCGCCTTTCGGAAAAATACGCCTGTCCCAGCTTTATGATCCACCTGTCCGGCGGCACTGGCAAGGGGTCCTGCCGCAGCTGGGGCGGGTTCAACCTGTTCGCCGCGCTGGAGGCCTGCTCCGACCTGCTGCTGGGCTTCGGCGGCCATGAGCTGGCGGCGGGCTTTACCATTGAAGAAAAGAACATCCCCGCCTTCCGGCAGCGGATGAACCAATACGCCAGCCGGTTCCGGGGCGGCAAGGCCCCGGTGTCCTGCCTGCAGGTGGACGTGCCCATCGGCCAGGCGGGCCGGGTGACCCTGGCGGAGGTGGAGGCCCTGGACGCCTTAGAGCCCTATGGGGCGGGCAATGCCCGGCCGGTGTTCTGCCTGCGGGGCGCCACGTTGGACCGGCTTCAGAACGTGGGCCAGAACCGGCACCTGAAGCTGCGCCTGACCAAGGGCAGCGCCCAGTTTGACGGCATCTTCTTCTCCGCCGTGGCCCAGACCTGCGGCGTGGCCCCCGGCGACCGGGTGGACGCCGCCTTCTATCTTCAGATCAACGAGTTCCGCAGCAGCCGCACCGTCCAGATGCAGATGGTGGATATCCGCCCCTCCCTCACCGGCAGCACCCGGGAGGAGGAGTCCCTGGAGCTGGTGGACCGCTGCCTGCGGGGGGACGAGCTGCGCCCCCGGGACGCCGTGCGCCTGCTGCCCTCCCGGGACCAGTGCGTGAGCCTGTGGCGGGCCCTGCAGCACGCGGTGCCCCCCGACGGACTGGAAACGGACTATCTGCCGCTCCTGCGGCGGCTGTCCGGGGCGCTGCAGGGGGCGGAGCCCTTTTTGCGGACGGTGCTGTGCCTGGAGGTGTTCCGGGAACGGGGCCTGCTGCAGTGCCGCCGCCTGGGCGACAGCATAAACCTGCATCTCACCAGCCAGGGCAAGAAAGTAGCCCTGGACCGTTCGGAATATCTGCTGCGCCTGCATCAGGCGCTGGACGCATCGAAAGGAGGGGCACGCTGATGACAGTGGATGAACGATACCAACGCCTGGAGGACACGGTGCGGGCCTATAACCCCACCGCCAGCTTCGACAAGATCCGGGCCGCCTATGAATTTGCCGCTGCCGCCCACCAGGGCCAGCTGCGCAAGGACGGCTCACCCTTTGTGACCCACCCCCTGGCCGTGGCCCAGATCGTGGCCGAGGAGCTGCACCTGGACTCCGAGTCCATCGAGGCCGCCCTGCTCCACGACACCATTGAGGACACCTCCGCCACCCACGAGGACATCGCCAAGCAGTTCTCCCCCACGGTGGCGGACCTGGTGGAGGGGGTCAGCAAGCTGACCCGGGTCCACTATACCTCCAAGGCCCAGGAGCAGATGGAGAACCTCCGGAAAATGCTGCTGGCCATGTCCAAGGACATCCGGGTGATCCTCATCAAGATCGCCGACCGGCTGCACAACATGCGCACCATGGAGTACCAGACCCCGGAGAAGCAGAAGCAGAAGTCCTTCGAGACCCTGGAGATCTACGCCCCCATCGCCCATCGCCTGGGCATGCAGAAGATGAAGTGGGAGCTGGAGGACCTGTCCCTGAAATACCTGGACCCCATCAGCTACCGGGAGATCGTGGACGCCCTGGACGAGAAGGCCGCGGAGTACGACGGCTTCATGTCCTCCATCCACGACCAGATCACCCAGCGCCTGGAGGAGGCCCATATCGACGGCTATGTCTATGGCCGCATGAAGCACCCCTACTCCATCTATCGCAAGATGTACACCCAGAACAAGTCCCTGGACGACGTGTATGACCTGTTCGCCTTCCGGGTCATCGTGGACACGGTGTCCGACTGCTATTACGTTCTGGGCATCATCCACGACCTGTACAAGCCCGTGCTGGGCCGGTTCAAGGACTATATCGGCACTCCCAAGCCCAATATGTACCAGAGCCTCCACACCACCGTCATGGGCCAGAACGGCATCCCTTTCGAGGTGCAGATCCGCACCAAGGAGATGCACGAGGTGGCCGAATACGGCATCGCCGCCCACTGGAAGTATAAGCAGAACGGCCAGGGCGGCGGCGACGAGGGCCGGTATGAGTGGGTCCGCCGCCTGCTGGAAAATCAGGAGGGGGCCGACGCCGAGGAGTTCATCCACTCCCTGAAGGTGGATATGTTCGCCGACGAGGTGTTTGTGTTCACCCCCCGGGGCGACGTCATCAACCTGCCCGCCGGGGCCACTCCCATCGACTTTGCCTATAACATCCACTCCGCCGTGGGCAACCACATGGTGGCCGCCAAGGTCAACGGCCGCATCGTGCCCTTCGACTGCCGCCTGAAAAACGGCGACATCGTGGAGGTGGTCACCTCCCAGTCGGCCCACGGTCCCAGCCGGGACTGGGTGAAGATCGCCCGGTCCAGCAACGCCCGGTCCAAGATCCGCCAGTGGCTCAAGCGGGAGCGCCGGGACGAAAACGTGGTGACAGGCCGGGCCTCCTTCGAGTCGGAGCTGAAGCGCTGCGGCGTGTCTTTGAAGGAGCTTACCAACGACGAAAACCTCCCCGGCATCCTGAAAAAGCTCACCTATAAGAGCCTGGACGACCTGTACGCCGCCATCGGCTACGGGGGCATCAGTAGCCTGAAGGTCATCGGCCGCATCCGGGAGGATATCCAGCGCATTCTCCACCAGCACCAGGAGGAGCGCCAGGCGGAGGTGCCGCTGGAAGGCCGCCCCGATGCCACCCGTCCCGCCGTGCCCAAGCGCACCCACAGCGAAAAGGGCATCATCGTGGAGGGCCTCAGCAACTGCCTGGTGAAGTTCTCCAAGTGCTGCACCCCCGTCCCCGGGGACGACATCGTGGGCTTCATCACCAAGGGCTACGGGGTGTCCGTCCACCGGAGGGACTGTCCCAACGCCGACCCGGCCCGCCGCCGTCCCGACGAGGAGGGCCGCTGGATCAAGGTGTCCTGGGCCGAGGACGTGGAGGGTACCTTCCGCACCACCCTCCAGGTGGTGGCCAAGGACCGCATCAACCTCATCGTGGATATCTCCACGGTGCTCTCCTCCACCAAGACCCATGTGGCCTCCATGAACGCCCGCTCCACCCCCGACGGCTTCGCCCTGATCACCCTGGATACCGACGTGTCCAGCAGCCAGCAGCTGAAAACCGTCATGCGCCGCATCGAGCAGATTTCCGGCGTCATGCGGGTCACCCGCCCGGCAGGCTGAGAAAAAACACAATATATCAACTGAAAAGGAGACTATATTACCATGAGAGCAGTGCTGACCCGCGTGAAAAGCGCCTCCGTTTCCGTCGACGGCAACGTCATCGGCCAGATCGGCCCCGGCTTTCTGATCCTGCTGGGCATCACCCATGACGATACCGAGGCCCAGGCCGTGAAGCTGGCGGACAAACTGACGGGACTGCGGATCTTCGAGGATGAGGCCGGCAAGATGAACCGTGGCCTGGAAACCGTCAACGGTGAAATTCTGGTGATATCCCAGTTCACCCTGTACGGCAACTGCCGCAAGGGCCGCCGCCCGGACTTTCTGGCCGCCGCCCGGCCGGAGGTGGCCATCCCCCTGTATGAAAAGTTCGTGTCCCTGTGCCGGGAAAAGGGTATCCACACCGAAACCGGCGAGTTCGGTGCCGAGATGCTGGTGGAGTCCGTCAACGACGGACCTCTGACCCTGGTGGTGGACACGGACCAGCTCAACGCGTAACCTATCCCATATTCTTCCGGGCGGACGCCGCTGTCCGCCCGCTTTTATCCTGAACAGGAGGTTGAACCCATGAAAATTGACTCCATTATGGTGGGCCCCATTATGACCAACTGCTACCTGCTGAGCGACGAGACGGCAGGGGTCTGCGCCCTGATCGACCCCGGCGACGAGGCCCCCCGGGTGCTGGACATGGTGGCCAGGTCCGGCTGCCAATTGCAGTATATCCTGCTGACCCACGGCCACTTTGACCACACCACCGCCGTGCGCCCCATCCTGGAGCAGTACCCGGACCTGCCGGTGTACATCAACGATAAGGACGTGGTGGACGGCCGGGTGGGGGACATGGAGCTGGTGTTTTCCCGGCTGCCGGAGCATAACCAGCGGTATTATCACGACGGCGACACCCTGACCCTGGGGAGCCTGACTGTCACCGTGCTGGAGACCCCGGGCCACTCCAAGGGCTCCGTGTGCCTGGTGGTGGAGGATGTGATCTTCTCCGGCGACACCCTGTTCCGCTGCTCCTGCGGCCGGACGGACTTCGCCGGCGGCGACTATCGGGAGATGCTGCAATCCCTGGCCCGCCTGGGGAATCTGCCCGGGTCCTACCGGGTCTACCCCGGCCACGACCAGCCCACCACCCTGGACTATGAGCGCCGGGTGAATCCCTATGTCCGCCAGGGCATGAAGTAAGGGGCGGGGCTATGAAACTGGTTTTTCGCGGTCATGACGACCGCTACGCGGTGGAGCAGAGTCTGCTGGCCTTTTTCCCGGAGGAGCGGCCCGTGTATCAGGAGCCGGAGCCGGGGGAGGACAACTGGGCCCGGGTGGACCTGCACCAGGGGCCGGTATACGCCACCGCCGTCACCGAGATCGCCCACGGCGGCAGGCTGGGCCGGGGGACCTCCCGGGCCCTGCTGCGGGACGTGACGGACGAGTATGAGCGGGAGCGCCTGCGGCAGAAGGCCGTGAAGCTCAGCTTCTTCAAGGCCGCCCGAAGCATCACCGGCGTCACCCCGGCCTGGGGCGCATTGACGGGCATCCGCCCCGGCAAGCTGGCGGCCCGGCTACTGGAGGAAGGAAAGACCCCCGCCCAGGTCAGCCGCATTCTGGGAGACACCTACTATGTCTCCCCCTCCCGCCGCCGTCTGGCGGTGGAGACCGCCCAGGAGGGCCTGCGGGCCAAGGCGGACCTGCGCCCGGAGGACATCTCCCTGTATATCGGCATCCCCTTCTGCCCCACCCGCTGCGCCTATTGCAGCTTCGTGTCCCAGTCGGTGGAAAAGTCCCTGGGGCTGATGGAGCCGTATCTGGACGTGCTGTGCCGGGAGATCACCGACGCCGCCCAAATGGTCCGGGAGACGGGCCTGCGCATCAAGTCCTTCTATATGGGCGGCGGCACCCCCACCACCCTGTCCGCCCGGCAGATGGACCGGCTGCTGACCCACCTGAACCGCAGCTTTGACCTGTCCGGCTGCGCGGAATACTGCATCGAGGCCGGACGGCCCGACACCATCACCCGGGAAAAGCTCCAGGTGCTGCTGGACCACGGGGCCGACCGCATCAGCGTCAATCCCCAGTCCCTGGAGGACGAAGTGCTCCGGGCCATCGGCCGCCGCCACACCGCCCGGGACATTGAGGACACCATGGCCCTGGCCATGTCCATGGGCTTTCCCCATGTGAACATGGACCTGATCGCCGGGCTGCCTGCCGACACGCCGGAGGGCTTCCGCCGGACCCTGGACAAGTGCCTGACCTTCGGGGCCGACAACATCACCGTCCATACCCTGAGCCTGAAAAAGGGCAGCCGCATCCTGCTGGAGGGTCTGCCCATCCCCACGGCGGAGGACGTGGCCCGGATGCTGGACTATGCCGACCCCACCCTCCGCGCCGCCGGATTCTCTCCGTACTATCTCTATCGCCAGAAGTATATGTCCGGCAGCTTTGAAAACGTGGGCTGGTGCATATCCGGAGCCCAGGGGCTGTATAATATTTACATCATGGAGGAGCTGCACAGCATCCTCTCCCTGGGGGCAGGCGGCTCCACCAAGATGGTGGACCCGGTCCGGGGCCGCATCCAGCGGGTGTTCCACGCCAAGTATCCCACGGAGTATATCCAGCGGCCCGAAAAGATCGCCGAGAACCTGTCGGCCTTCCGGGCATTCCATGAAAATATGAAGAAGTGAAATGAGGAGGGTCCATGACCAGGGGGAAGCAGTCATTTTTAGGGGGCGCCGCCCTGCTGACGGTCACCATGCTTGTCACCAAGGCCATCGGTGCCCTGTACAAGATCCCTCTGGGGAACCTGCTGGACGAGCAGGGCATGAACTATTTCTACGCCGCCTATAACATCTATAACCTGCTGCTGATGGTATCCACCGCCGGGCTTCCTCTGGCTCTTTCCCGGCTGGTGTCCCAGGCGGAGGCTCTGGGCTGGGTAAACCGGCGGCGGCGCATCGTCTCCGTGGCCTTCTGGCTGTTTCTGCTGCTGGGGCTTCTCAGCAGCGGCCTGATGTTCTTCCTGGCCGGTGACCTGGCCGGGTGGATGCACAACACCCGGGCGGAGGACGCCATCCGGGTGCTGTCTCCGGCGGTGCTGTGCGTGTGTCTGGTGTCGGTGATCCGGGGCTATACCCAGGGCATGGGCGATATGCGTCCCACCGCCGCCAGCGAGGTCATCGAATCCGCCAGCAAGCTGATGGTGGGCCTGGGTCTTGCCTGGTGGCTGCTGCGGCAGGGGTACCCCTCCCACATAGCCGCCGCCGGTGCCATCGCCGGGGTCACGGCGGGGGTGATTCTGTCCCTGCTGGCTCTGACCGTGTGGACAGCGACCCATTTGTCCCGGGACAAGGGCCGGGACGACCCGGGACAGAGCCGGGATATCCTGCGCCAATTGCTGGCCATCGGGGTACCCATCACCGTGGGCTCCGTGAGCCTGTCGGTGATCAACCTGCTGGACCAGTCCATCACCATGGGCATCCTGCAGAACACCTGGGGCCTGACGGAGCCGGAGGCCGCCGGCCTCTACGGGACCTACAGCTATGCCGGGAATCTGTTTGCCCTTCCGGCGGCGTTTATCTATCCTCTGACCATCAGCCTGATCCCCGCCATCGGGGCGGCTCTGGCCCGGGGAGACCGGTCCGCCGCCGGGCGGCACACCGCCGCCGCCTTCCGGCTGACGGCCCTGCTGGCCCTGCCGGCGGGGGTGGGACTCAGCGTTCTGGCCCGGCCCATTCTGGAGCTGCTATACCCCGCCAAGGGGGCGGCCACCCTGGAGGCCGCGGCGTATCACCTGGAAATTCTGGGCGTCGGCAGCATTTTCGTGTGCCTGATGGCCCTGTCCAACGGGATTTTGCAGGCCTATGGCCGGGAAAAAGTCCCCCTCTGGACCCTGCTGGCCGGAGGCGGGCTGAAGATCGCCCTGAACTATCTGATGATCTCCAACCCCGATTACGGCATCCGGGGCCTGCCGGTGAGCACCCTGTGCTGCTATGCTTTGATCACGGTGCTGAACCTGGGGGCCATCGCCCGGTATGTGCCGGAAAGGCCCGATTATTTCCGGGTGTTCTCCCGGCCGGGGCTGGCGGCCCTGGGGATGGGAGCGGCGGCATGGTGGCTCCGCCGGCTGCTGGCAGACCTGCTGCCCGGGGGTCTGGCCACCCTGCTGGCGGTGGCCCTGGCGGCGGTGATCTACGCCGGGGCGGCGCTGCTGCTGGGGGCCGTGGGCCGGGAGGAGGCCATGGCCCTGCCCGGCGGGGAGCGTCTTGTCCGCTGGCTGCGGCTGAAATAGACGAAAATTCCGTACATTTTTCACGAAAAACAGCCTCATCAGGCTATTTTGCCGATAAGAGGACTTGCAATAGGAGCGGGAATATGGTACATTTTAAGGAGAAAGCGCGATACGACTACGACGACCTGCTGGAGATCATCCGGGTGCTCCGCTCGCCGGAGGGCTGCCCCTGGGATCAGGTGCAGACCCACCAATCTATCCGCCGGGGACTGCTGGAGGAGGCCTATGAGGCCGCCGAGGGCATCGACCGGGACGATGCGGACCTGCTGCGGGAGGAGCTGGGGGACGTGCTGATGCAGGTGGTGTTCCACGCGGACATCGAGCGCCAGCGGGGCCGGTTCACCATGGAGGACGTGGTGGACGGCGTGGTGAAGAAGCTGATCTTCCGCCACCCCCATGTGTTCGGCGGCGCGAAGCCGGAAAAGGACGCCCAGTCGGTCCTTGTCAGCTGGGACGCCATCAAGCGCCGGGAGAAGCACCAGCGCACCACCACCCAGGCCATGGACAGCGTGGCCCGGTCCCTGCCTGCCCTGTGGCGGGCGGAAAAGCTCCAGAAAAAGGCCGCGGACGACGGCTTCGACTGGCCGGATATCCAGGGGGCCCTGTCCAAGCTGGACGAGGAGGTGGGTGAGCTGCACCAGGCGGTGCAGGACGGCGCCAACGTGGCCGAGGAGCTGGGGGACGTGCTGTTTGCCGCCGTGAAGGCCGCCCGCTTTGCCGGAGTGGACCCGGAGGACGCCCTGAACGCCGCCTGTGAAAAGTTCATCCGCCGCTATGGGGCGGTGGAGCAGGGGGCCCGGGACCGGGGCGTCAGCGTGTCGGACCTGACCCTGGAGGAAATGACCGGCCTGTGGAACGCCGCCAAGTGAGGCGGCCCCCATCTGACCCAGGTTTCTGATGCGATATTCATCGCTTTGGGATAGATTTTGACCAAGGAAATTTTTTAGGAGGACTATCATGAATAAGACCGAACTGATCGCCGCCGTGGCGGAAAAGACCGGCATGTCCAAGAAGGACACCGAGGCTGTCATCGCCGCCACTCTGGGCACCATCACCGCCGCCCTGCACGAGGAGGAGAAGGTGCAGCTCATGGGCTTCGGCTCCTTCGAGGTGAAGAAGCGCGCCGCCCGCACCGGCCGCAACCCCAGAAGCAAGGAGACCATCCAGATCCCCGCTTCCCAGACCCCCGTTTTCAAGGCCGGCAAGGCCCTGAAGGACGCCGTGGCCAAGTAAAAAACAGACCATTCCGGCGGCGCGGGGTTTTTCCCGCGCCGCCGCGTTTGTCGGCGGGGAAATCGCCGAAGCGCCGCCTGTGGCGGATGAAGCGAGGCGATTTCGAGGAAGTGCCCCGGCTGTCGGCCGCGACAGCGGGCGAGAGTCGGCTGGCACGACGGTGGGCAGACAATCGCCGAAGCGCCGCCTGTGGCTCCCCCCTTGGGGGAGCTGTCGGCGCAGCCGACTGAGAGGGGAAATCGCTGAACAGAGCGATTATGCCATTCAGAAGCCCCTGCAGGCCCTCTCAGTCACCTTCGGTGACAGCTCTCCCAGAGGGAGAGCCAAGTAGGGCCCGCTGCCCCCAGCGGGCCGCTGTGGCGGGGATACGGATTGCAGCCGAACGCAAGCGGAACGTGCGTTCGGCAGACCCGACGGTTGATGTCGGGCCCACGTCGGCCCTGCGGCCTCCTCGGAATGACATGACAAGGAGGCTATCAGGACGCGGAACGGCGGGGAAATCGCCGAAGCGCCGCCTGTGGCTCCCCCCTTGGGGGAGCTGTCGGCGCAGCCG
>ERZ1673742.469-NODE-469-length-52003-cov-36.538673_pt1 | contig 52003 bp, 77 predicted proteins | sample MGYA00580208_ERZ1673742 | MGnify/ENA primary metagenome ERZ1673742 (study PRJEB41218, sample SAMN15661774) | gut metagenome | host: Homo sapiens | place: Canada: London | collected 2015-08-20/2019-03-30 | study: EMG produced TPA metagenomics assembly of...
AGGTTACGAACCAATAGGTATTGTTTTTAGCTCGCATATAAATATTTTTTTATTTCAGTCGCTAAAGTTATTCATATTAGTGACTTTTATCATATCACATAATTAAAATTTTATCTACCTTTTTATGCAATTTTTCTAATAATTCTGATTTTTCCCTTTATTTTCCCTTTATAAATAATTGGTGTTTTCTTTTCTTCTTTCAGGATATTATTCTTATAAAATTCTTCTATTTTTTTATTTTCTTCTTTTTCAAATTCAATTAATAAATGGGTATATCTATCTGTCATTCTTGAAGTTGAATGTCCTAATAATTTTTGCAAATATTTTACAGAAATTCCAGCTTCTAAACATCTTGTAGCAAAGGTATGTCTTAATTGATGTACTCCTATATGTCTAAATCCAATCTGTTTTAAATATCTACTTAATTTTGTCCATAAAAAATCTGCTTTAATTCTATTGCCTTTGCTTGTCAAAAAAAGAGGTTTTCCCTTAAGTTCTGCTATAGACTTTATGTTATTAACTTTCATATATTCTTCTCTATATTTTTTTAATAACTCATATGCTCCAAATAGCATTGGTATTTTTCTTACACTACTCTCTGTTTTCAAATCACTTTCTTCAACTGTATTTTTTTGTCTTTTTAATTCTTCAGTGAATAGTGCAGTACAAACTAAACCATTTCTAACCATTACTATTCTATTTTTAAAATCTATATCATCCCAGTCAGAACCTGCTGCTTCACTTGCTCTTTCTCCTGTTTTTAGTAAAAACAAATAAACTGTAAATTCATATTTATGTGCAAGTAAATTTTCAAATTCTCTTTGTTCTTCTCTTGACATTATTTCTGGTTCTTTAACTCTTAATTTAGGTGGATCTACTTTTTGCACACAATTACTTTTTAATAAATTATTTTTTATTGCCGCTTCAAAAGCCATATTTAGAACACAATATGTATCTTTTATTGTTTTAGGTGCTAACTGTTTTTTAGTAGTTTTACATTGTCCTGTTTTCATTTTAGTCAATATTTGTTGAATATGAATAGGTTGTATCTTTTGTAATTCATATTTTCCTATTTCAGGAACAATATATTTTGTGATTGCAATAATATAGGAACTTAAAGTGTTATTATTGACTACTCCTCTTTTATATGTATTTATCCACTTTTTTAGCCATTCTTCTACAGTTATGTTATTACTTAAAATATAAGAATTATTTTCAGATTCATTTTTTATTTGAGCCATTTTTTGAATAACTACTCTTTTATCCTTGTCGCTGACAGATACTTGTTTTTTTATTCCATCAATTTCTATTGTAACTCTTCCTTCATATGAGTTACCTTTTTTTCTAATTGACCCTTCGCCTTTATTTCTTCTTTTCACATCACCTAATTTCTTTTTACTCTTTTTTTCTTTTATATCATTTTTTTCTTTACTCACTAAAATCACCTCGTAAATATGTTTTAGTAGAGTTAGAATATATTTGTACTTATTATTATACATCTATTCTTCTACTAAAAAAAGCTCAAAAAAAATTTTTTTAATATTTAATAAAATTCCCTATATTCTTGGTCATCCAGTCATTTATTCCTAATTTATTTATTAAAATTCTTCTCTTAAATTTCACACATGGGAAATCAGGCAATTTTACGAGTTCGGCAACTAACTGTTTACTTACTCCTAAATATTCTGCACATTCTTCTATAGTCATTCCTATTTTTTCAATCCCTGTATTTATTGTTATTTTATTTTTTCCTTCTTTTATTAATATTTCTTTCATTAGTTTCATTAACATATTCTCATCTTTATATACTTCAAACATAGTTCTTATTTCTTCAATTACATCTTCAACTGTTCTCTCTTTATTAGCACTATGAAAAATGCTATGAAATGCCATTACTATATAGCCTATACAGCATTCTCTGTTTATATAAATTCTTTCCATATTTTTATTCCTCCATTATAAAAAGCCAGTATATAACCTGACTTATTTAGTATTTTTATATTTTTTATTTTTATAATCCCTTAAAAAATTTACCTGTTCTTGATCTTCCATCATTAGTTCCTTTTCTGATTTATTTTTGTTTCCACCAATTATCACACAAAACATACTTGTTCCAATTAATATTAGTATCAAAATTAATATAAACATTATTACCTCCGACTTTTAGTGTTTTAATTCATTAAATGGTAATCAGCTACATTACTCCTCAGGAATCTAACCTATCTGAACTCAGACTTGTTTTCATTGCTTGGGACGGTTCTTTCTCGCTCGTGCTATGACTAAACAAGAGTATTATTATTCATCTTTATTAGTTATCGCCTTATCAGTTGCTAACTGATATTTAAGTTTTATAGTTCTGCATCTATAAATTAAACTAGCTCTTAATAAAGTGTTTATTTAACGAATGTTATTCAATTTTCAATGTGCTTTTTATTCTCAAAATAGAAATAAGTGAAAGAGTTTTCTTACCCCTTCACTTATTTGCTCACAAAATTTGATTTTGTCCCCCCCTATTTTTCAAAAAATTTTTTTATTTTTTTCAAACCTAGTTGAAGACTCTTTTCTATTTGCTTTTTTTGAACCATTTCTATTTTAGCTAAATCTCTTATTGTAATTTCATTTACTATGTGTAAATCTATTCTTCTATATTGAGCTTCTGTAAGATTTTGCATTGCTTGATTTACTTTTTTTCTCTCTATATTTTTTATAACCGTTTCTTCTACACTTTCCACTGGATCAAAAGCTCTTTTATATATTTCTTCATCAGTTAATGAAGAATGTTCTAAATATCTACTTGTTTCATTTTTTATCTTTGTATAAGCTTTTTTTGATTTCATATATGTATCAAATATTTCCTTATCAATTTCAATTCTACAGTCTTGGTTGGCACTATCTACAAATGATATGTAATATTTATCTTCATCCTCTATATATTCTAAAGTATAACTATCTACTTCGTATTGCACTGTCCTTCCTCCTATTCATTTCAAATTTTTTGAAATGAATTTAGGTGGGCTACGACAGTGAAGTTCTATAGTACAAAAAAAATCAAGTACACATGAAATAACTGCATACTTGATTCGTAAAAAAAGACATAATAATCTTTTAAGGACATATTTTAATATATTAAATTTGCTATATGTAATATTATTAGTCAAACCTTTTAACATATAAAACTCCTAAAAGAAAATTAACTTAACAATTTCTAAAAGGAGTTTTTATTTTTTAGGGGATATTATTAACTCATCAAAGTCCGAAATATTTATTGTAATTTTCTTTTGTTCTTCATAATTCTTTTGATTAGCCTCCTTTTCAGACCTTGATTAAGTTGATTAGATTATATTTTCTTTTAGGTCTTTTGTGATAGTTGGGTTAAAAAGGGCTATAAAAAGGTAAAAAAAGGCTACTACTTTTTGCTTTTGGCATATATTTCCATTTTAATATTGATTTTACATAATATTTGTGATATAATATCCTCATATTTAAAGCATTTGTGGAGGTTTGCAATGTTAAAAGTTCTAGTAGCTGATGAAAATCATGCAGCAAACTTAGATTGCTGTCAATATCTAGCAAATGATAAAAACCTCGATGTACTAAGTACAAATAGTGGAATTAATACTATAAATGCATATAATAATTTTCATCCTAATGTATTAGTAATAAATTCTGACTTTAAGGATAGGAGTTATACTGAAATACTCAATGAACTTTCTTCTACATCACTTGAAAGACAAAAAACCAATGTAATCCTTACTGTAGAAGATAATGGGAAAAGAATTGAATTAGATTTCATGGCTAAAGTTTATAAGTTGTTTTATTCTGTTGACTATGAAAAAATTAGAGAAGGAATAGAACAATATAACTTAGATAATGTGATTTTTTATGAGCCAAACGAGAAAACTTTAAGTGCATTGTTTTATAAATTGAATTTGTATAACGAACAAACTGGAGCTAGTTATCTAAAATATGCCATTATACAATCTTATAATAACCAAACATCAACAAAGACCTTAAATGACATTTTTAGTTTAGTTTCCAAAGCATTTAATGTTTCCTATAAATCTGTTAGACCTGCAATGAGAAATGCTCTAAAATCTGTAAATAATTATAGAAAAAAATGTGGTAATACTGGGATTTTTAAACTGTTTGAAAATGAAGACTCAATTACTCCAAAAAATTTTATAAAAATTATAACTAGATATTATATAAAACAAAAAAAATAAAAGAAATAAGTAATTATTGAAACTTATTTCTTTTTTATTTTATTGGTATTTATACTCTTTATATGCTTCTATAATATCTTTTGCTGTTCCAGCATAAGGTTCTCTTACACAAGCATTTAATTTGTTATCTGTAATATTTATAACTTCCATTAATTCATTATCAGGTATTTCTCCTATTGTACTGAAACTAGGAAATTGGTCTTGTAATTTTTCTTTTGTCTTTCTTATAAGTTCTAATCCAGACATATTTGAAAAATTATATTTAGAAAATACTAATTCTGGTTTTAATTCTACTATTTTTTTATATGTATCAATTCCATCACAAGCTATTCCCACTATATTAATATACTCTAAACTAGAGATAGAATTTACTATTGCTTCTCTTATTGTATCATCATTATGAGCAACGATAGTCCTTATTTTTCTTGTTTCTGTATCTAATTTATTAATTAAAAATTCCAAATTTTCTTGTTGTAAAGCGTTTGCGAAATACTTATCTTTTCCATTTTGAGTTTGTATAATATCTGCATTTGGAAGAACTACCATACTTTTTTCAAATTCACTTTGTTTTTTATATTGAATTATTTTAATATTCTCAAATGTTTTTATTTCTCTTACTTTATTTTCTAATTCATCTTCAGATATTTCAAATGTTTCCTTGTTTACTAAAGCTTTCTCTCTAATAGGCATAAATTTAAGAAATTTCCACTTTTCAATCTTATACTTATTTAAAAATTCTCCTAATTCCTCTAATTGATTTATATTCTTTTTACTAACAACTGTATTAATACCAACTTTTATCTTTTTATTCTTAGTTTTTTCTAATAGATTTTTGATTATTTCAAAGTGGTTATCTTCTTTACCTAATGACTTATTTATTTCATTATCAATTGAATCTATTGATAGATTTATTTCATCTAAAATATTTAAAATATCTTCAACATACTCATTATCATTTTTTGATAGAAAAATTCCATTTGTTACTAATTTATTGTGTACTCCATTTAACTTAGAAATTCTCATAAGCTCATTTACTCTAGGATATAATACTGCTTCTCCACCAGTCCAAGTAATATGGTTTATTCCATTCTGTATTAAATTATTTAATACTTTTTCATTTTCTTCAAATGATAAATCTTCAATATTATTAAAACCAAAGCAATATTTACAATTTTGATTACATCTTGTAGTTATTTTCCAACATACTTTTTGTTTACTCATGTATATCAACCTTTCTCTACTATTTGACATAATAATTATACATTAGTATTTGATGTATGTACAGTTGGAATTTTCTAATGGTCATTTCATTTTATCAAACCCACTAATATAAATATATTTAACTTCTTTATATTTGAGTTTATAGTTAGTGATGAAAAATTATTTTATACCTGCCTCTTTTTTATCAATTTGTCGAGATGAATTGTATCTCATAATTAAACATTAGGTTTTTTTTTATATATTTTTATTCTTCACTAATTCTTTCATATTTTATAGCATTAATTTGAGCTGGATATGTTGTCATTATAACTCCATCATAAGTTACCTTTATTCTTTCTCCGATCTTATATTTTACATTAGTATCAATTTTTAATTTCTCTACCATTATTAAATCTGCTGATTTTTTTATTTCTTCATTTTCATCTGGTTCAACAAAAAATAAGTTTTCTTCTACTTGTGTTATTGTGCCACCAAATGAATATTCACTGTTTTTCATTTCTTTTTCAAATCTTTTCTCATATTCTTTCATTTCTTCTTCAAAGTCATTGTAATCCATAAACCAGCTACCTATTTTTATGTCATCATATCCCGCTAATGTATGGAAATCAATTACTTTATATCCTAATCCAAAATATTCTATTGTTCCTCCATCCATATATATTCCTGCAAGATTACGAATACAAAATATTGGATTCTTTCCATTTTTTACTTTGTTGTAATCAACCACAAAAAATATTAACCCTAAAATAATTACAATTCCTAGTACACAACCAATAATCTTTAATCCTTTTTTCATAAATCCCCTCAATTTACCTTTCTTTTAAAATTTAATAATAGCGATAACTTACTATTTTATAGCATTATATCATAAATAAAAAAATCACTCTATACTTTTTCGTATAAAGTAATTTAAAATTATATCTAATAAACAAAGAAATTGGTTCAGTTAATCTTATAACTATATTTCTAAATATTTTTTAATAAAAATCTTATCTATCTTTGTTAGATATTTTTCTATATAAATCAAATTAATGTTAACTTCAGGTAATTTTATTGGTAATTTTATTTCATAAAGTTCTCTTTTATTTAATGCTTCTTCTACTGCCTCTTTCATAACATATCCTATTCCTTGCCCTTGTCTTACTTCTTCAATTCTCATTTCAGTATTATCACATTGTATATCTGCTTTTATTTCTACATTATTTTCTCTTAATACTTCAAATAATCTTTTAGTTGAAGTAGATTCCTTGTAATTTAATATGTACTTATATTGTTCCATTTCCTTAAGGTCCTTTATTTCTATCAATTCATTAGAAATAAAAATATTATTAATCTTTTTTAAAGTTTTTATAATAAGTTCGTTATTTATATTATCTGGAACAGTATCTATTATTACAAAATCAATTATATGCCTTTGTAACAATTGTAATAAACCATTATAGTCTGCTACACTTACTATATCTATTTTTAAATCAGGATAATCATTTCTTACTTTCGTTATACATTTTGATAAATAAAATATTGATATATGAGAAGGACAACCAATTGTAATTTTTGCCTTAGAAATATCATAGTTTTGAATTATTGCATTTTCTGCAAATTCAAGATCTTTAATTTTGTTATGCATAGAATCATATAGTTCTTTTCCTGCTTCAGTTAGTACTAGACCATCTCTTTCTCTATAAAACAATATTATATCTAATTTTTTTTCTAAATTTGTTATATGAGAACTAATCGTCGACTCTGTTAAATATAATTTTTCACTTGCTTCTTTATAATTTTTTGATTCTGCTACTACACAGAAAATCTTATATAAATTCAAATTAGTATCGCTCATTCTATGCACCACCTAATAAAATATTTTTTAATACAATTTCTGCTTTTTTTACAAAATAATCATTAGTATCTATTGGAAGTTCTAATTGTTTTACTTTATATTTTATTTTTTCTATGGTATCTAATTCTTTATTATCTTCTACAGTTTCAATTTCAATTAATTTTTCGCCATTTTCTATATCTTTAATTGTAATTTTAAAATCATCTCTCTTATAAGATTTATCATATTCTTTTATATTCATTAATTCTTTATAGCCTATTGCCTCAATAAATGCTTTGCCTGCCTCTGCATCTAAAATTTCACAATTGACTTTGCTTTGTTTTAATATATTACCTTTATCATCTATTTGCTTATTTTTGAAAGTTAATTTTACTACTTTTCGTTCAGGTATAAATTCTGTAATATTTCTTAATAGTATAGCCTTACTTAATATGTCTCTGTAACTCATATCTTTTAAATCTAATTCCTTCGGTATAAAATATGTATCATCTAAAATAAATTTTTCTATTATTTTGAAGTTTTTATCTTCTAATATATTGCCAATTTCTTTTATGCTACATTTTAATCTTACTGTTATTTCATTACTCACAACAATTTTCTCCTATTATATTTGGATTCTCAATACTATTATATTATACCATATTATGTAAATTTTGTAAACTTTTTGGCTATTTCTTATACTTTATAAACTGTTTCTATTTCTAAACAATATTTTAGTATTATATTTTTTAGATTTTTGTCAAATTAAAATAAAGCATATATCTCATTATAAAAAAAAATGACCCAAGACTTCGAAAGTTTCTTGGATACCGCTCATATATATATTACAATATTCTTTGTGAAAAATCAAGGAAATTTTATAATATTTACAATATTTGCAATATTCAAAAAATAATTTGATTATCAACATAGCATAAATCTAAAGTTTATCAATAATTTTTATAAAACTATTGATAATTTTATAGAAATAGCATATAATATAAGTAAGGAAAGTAAGGAAAAAGAAAGGATGTGATTTTATGGAATTAGCAAAAATAACTACAAAAGGTCAGGTAACTATTCCAAAATCAATAAGAGAATTATTAGATTTAAAAGAAGGAAGTAAAATTCTTTTTATTCAGAAAGGAAAAGATATAGTTATTCAAAATGCTGCAATGCTTGCTTTAGAAAAGATTCAAAAATCTTTTGATGGCGAAGCAGAAAGACTTGGTTTAGAAACAGAAGAAGATGTTGTAAAAATGATAAAAGAATTTAGAAAAAATAGAAAGAAGGATTAGTATGAGAGTAATGCTAGATACAAATATTCTTATTTCTGCATTCGTATTTAAGAGCAAAAAGATGAATGAACTAATCCATAAACTTTCCAAAGAGCACGAAATAATAATTTGCTCATATACAGTTCAGGAACTAAAAGAATTAATAGATACAAAATTTAAAGTAAGTCTAAAAGATTTAGATGAATTTTTAAAAGACTTCCCGTTTGATTTAGTTTATTCTCCAATGCATGTAGAGAATAAACTATTTGAAATTAGAGATAAAGATGATTATATAATTCTACATACAGCAATAATAGAAGATGTTGATGTATTTATAACAGGTGATAAAGATTTTGATAATGTAGATGTAGACAAACCAGAAATTATGAATGCTACTGAATTTTTAAAAAAATTTTGTTAGAAAATTTTATAAGCTCTAAAATCTAGAATAATAGATTTTAGAGCTTTTTATAAAATATACTTACTTTAAAGCTATATGGAGCCACCAAGCAGAATTGAACTGCTGACCTTTGAATTACGAATTCACTGCTCTACCAACTGAGCTATGGTGGCAAATCATTAATATTATAGTATATGACATCCAAAAAATCAAGCAATTCAGTTAAATATTTCTTATTTAATTTTTTACCATATTAAGTATATTATTTCCAATTTCATTTGCATACTTTTTATATTTTTCTGCAAATTCTTTACAAGAAACTTCTACTATTTCATCTCCAATATTAATTTTAATTGTATCCATTTTAATTACATTTGACATACCAAATGATACTATTAATAAACAACATTTCTCAAATACTGCTTTTCCATAGTCTACTAGATTTCCTTTATTGCTTTCTTTTGATACTTCTTTAATGAATTTACAATATAAATCATCTCCTAATAATTTGTTTGCTATGTATGCATAATTAACATCTTTCATATTCTTGTACCTCCATCTTTTATTTTATATATAATATTTTAATACTTTTATAATCTATTTTGCAATTTCAAAAAAAAATTTTTTAGAATTCCTAATAAACATAGAAAAATACAGGGTTTGATGCACTTTTCTATATTTATTATTTTTAAAGAAATAGGAGAAACCTCCTATTTCTTATTTTAAGCTACTTTTTGAATTATATTCTTTTCCCATATTTCTAAAAATATATCTTGCTTTTTTGTGACTTTAGTATTCTTTTTTTGATATTTTTGTCTAATTCTATTTTTATTTACCTCTACTGTAACTAATGATCTTTCAGGTTCTTTTACATTTCTAAGAAAATATATGTCTGTATTTCCATAAGCATAGTCTTCGCTATAATTTTTATAAACACAATTAATCTGTTGCTCTGATTCATCTTCCATATCCTTTAGATTTTTAGCTGGTCTTATAAAGAAAGTATTATCGCTATATATGTTTTTTGACAATTGTTTATATCTTTGTTTTATTTTTTTATTTATCAATTTGTTATTAACAATTTCGACTTTTTCTATACTAATATCATGAGCTTCAGCAAAGTTTTCTGGTAATAATATTTTTTTAGTAAGCGGAACATTTAATTTTTCTAAATTTCTAATATAATCCAAATAATTTTGTACAGAAAATCTCTGTTGCTTTTTCGAGTAATCTTTTAACTTTATCAAGTTAATGATTCTACTAACTTTTTCTAAATCTTCTATATTTTCATTCGATATTTTCAATAGCTTATTAATTATATTTATATTTTTTCTTTTTATTAACTTTAAAACACACAATTCTTTTTCGGATATATTATGTTTTTTCATAAATTTATAATACTCTTTTGGTAAGCCAAATCTTTTTTCAAAACTACCTTTTTGATTAAACTTTTCCGGACAATTTAATGCAAGTTTATATAATCCAGCCTTCATTAATAATTCAAAACTTGGATATTTAGCTTTTTCTAGTAATTTCAATAAATCTACTTTTTTATTGTCTAAATATTCTATAGCTTCTTTTATAGGTGCATATTGATAAATTGTTCCTTTTGTCTTTTCATAGATATTATCTAAATAAATAGCTTTATAATATTGTCCTAAACCATACACTCCAGTAAAAATTCTCCATTTTTTAATTTTCTTTGTATGATATACTTTCTCGAATGATAAATATTTTATAAATCTATCGTTTACTATTTCAATGTCTAATTCAGGAACAATTCGTGCGTATTCTACTATATCATCTTTAAATCTTCTAGTTTTATAATCGTATTTTCTAGATACTTCAAAATACCTTAAAATTAATTTATTATCTACATTATCAATAATAGCTAAATCATATAAAAAGAAGTAATTTTTTAGATTACTTCTTCTTACATCATATTGATTATTGCAAAAAGGACATATATCCCAACATCCTTTCCCCTCTACCTGTTCACTATAAAAATATTTACCACAATTAGTACATTCACATTCTTTTCCATGTTTTATTAATAAATTATACTCAATATCATATTTTTTAACAAATGTTTTCCAATTTTTTGGCATTTTCATTTCTTTCGGCATCTTTTCTAAAAAATCTGCTATATTCTTTCTTATATACATTATTTTCATATTCCTCCTATGTTTAAAATAGCGTAATTTGTTCAATTTCTTCTTTTTTATTTTCCGTGTTTTTATTAGCATTGTTCAAATCAAAAATTGAGCCAAATTCATCTTTTTCAATAGTTTCTTTATTATTTTTTGCTTCTATCTTCTTTATTCCTAATTCCTCATTGGACTTATTGAAATAATCTTTAGCCCATTGAAATACAACTGCATCTTCTATTACTGCCACATTATTTGTTGCCTGTTTTTTAGCTAAATCTTTTATATATGTTGCCATATCTTTTAAGTTCTTTTCTTCATTTAAAAATGCTTCTGACATCTCTGTTTGAAGCATTAAATGATTTACTATTATTTGTAAATATTTATCTTTTTGGCCTTTTATCATCTCTGACAATCTTTCTATTCCATTCATTTTATAATCACTCACTTCCTTTAAATTTCATAGTTATATTCAAATCTAGCACTATATTCTTTTAGTTTATCAACATCAACTTGACAATAATCTATTGTTTCATTATCTGGAGCATATGGATTACATTTTCTTTTAGAATAAACATCTGTTAAGATTCCTAATTTAAAAAGAAAATTAGTCATTCCTGTATTTTCTCCATAATTTTTTATAGTTGCTGTTTCAGGATAATACATATAATCACTCATATTAACTGTAGCTGTTGCTATATCTCCCTCTACATCATTTTTTATTTGAATATACATTGATTGACGATTATACGCATAATTACCAACCTCAAAATAACAATTTTTATATTTTTTATATTTAAATGTTTTATATTCCATAATTTTCATACCTCCATTTTTTATATATAATTAGAATATCTATCACTAATACTAGAAACCCATTCTTTATCAAGTTTCTTTAGATAGGTACTCCATGCATTTTTATAACTATTCCACCACCATTTTCTACTTTTTAGTGCAACTATTAATTGTCTCTGTGGTTTCATTACAAATTTTATATAAGCTCTATCACCTTCAATAAATGCTATTAAATTTTCATCTTCAAAAAAGATTTCTTTTTTGATTTCTTGAATTTCACCTTTCAATGATTTCTCATATAATTTATAGATGTTACTATTTTTTCTCCATTTAAATACTTCATTATATTTTTCATATATTTTTATAAAGATTTCATTATTTATAAATGCTAATTTCATAATATCATTTGTCGGATTTAATTTTAATTCATATAATCTTTCTATTCCTTGTAAAAGATACTTTACATTTTCTTCTGCATTATCCTCTTGAGAATCATTAATTTGTTTTTCAAGTTCTTCTATCCATACATATAAGTTATGATTAAGTTCCATTATTTTGTCACTTTTGTCATATCTTTTAGCATTGTAATTTGCTGGTCCTGCAACCATAACACTAACCCATTGGGCTTCATATCCTAAAATTTCTATATTCTTATCATATAACTTATTCAATAATTTCTGTTTCTTTTGTTCAGAAATATTCCAATTTAATATTTTATCAACATAGTATTTATATGTACTTTCTCTTAAATCTCCTCTGTTACCATCAAAGCTACACGAATTTGCTCTTTCTATCAAATTTTTATCTAATTCTTTTATTTCCATTATATTTACTCCCTTCAAAAAAGAGGTGAAATAATATTCCACCTCTTATGCTACATTTTTAAATGACTTATACAAACTATCTTTTGAATTTACTATCATATATTTTTGATAATTTGATAAACCATACTTATTAATTTTTGCTTTCTTTTCATTTTGAACATCTGTAATTAATTCTTCAGTATTATTATAATTATAAAATAATCTAGTATATCCTCTATCTATTATTTTTTTTGGTCCATTATATTGCTTTATAAGATTAAATTTATATTTATATTTTTTCTTACCATTATGATCACTGATTCTTATTCCACAACATACTCCATAATCAAGTTTTAAGTATATACTTCTCGTTGTTCTAGCATAATACTTTTGAATTTGAAAGCCTTTTTCTTTTAGATTTTTAATTAATTTATTTGACACTACAATTTCTTGATTTCTTTTCAATAAGCAATTCCTCCTTTAAGCAACTTTTTTATTATCTTCACTTGTTTTCAAATCACTCCCTATATTAGTTTCTGTTAAGGCTATTCTGAAATCAACTTTTATATTTTGTGCTTCTAATGCTTGTATTGTATTTTCATACATTAAGCTACTTGTATGTAAAATTGTATATTTATCTGCATATAAAAATACTTCAGATACATTCATTCTTTTTACAAGATTTAATATCAAGTCTTTATCAATATTATTTGGAATGCCAATAACTGTTTTATTTGTGTTATTAAACAATTTATGAGCTAATATCATTTCAGTAGCAATAATTATACTTTCACTTTTACAAGAGTTATACATATCAATCCAATTTATAGATTTATTTTTTAAAACCATTGGCCAATTACTTGCTTTTGTACCGTTATACTCATTATTACTTGAAAACCAAACATTTTCAGTATCTAGTCCATATTTTTCATCCAATAAAATTCTTAATCCTTGAATCTTATTATTCAAAGTAACAGGAATAAATATACCCTTATGAGATTTATAATTCCACTTAAAATCAGTATCTTGAAAAAAACCTGGAATACCATCTAATTTCAATCCTTGTTCTTGTAGTTTTACACATATTTCTTTTTTATTGTAATTGTTATTTTCTATACTTTTGAATTGATTATCTTTAATATAGTTATCAGAAAAATTCATTTCTTTTAACTTTTTATAATGGTAATCACTTAACTTTTGCATCTCTAAAAAAGTTCGATATACTATATCTCTGTAATATTCATCTTTTACAGGGTTATTGTATGTATAAGGCATATTATCTAATACTGGAGTTTCTCTTAAGAGTCTTTTAAAGGCTTCTTTAGTTGAAATGTATTTTTCACTTGCATACAAATCTAATGAACTACCACTTGAACCACATTGTTTGCATATATATACATTACTTATTGTATTAACTTTTAAATAACCATTTTTTTCTTTTGAATTTTGACAAAATGGACAAATGGCATATATATAATTACCTCTTACACCAGTCTTTTTTATATGTAATTGATTAAGAACATTTGTAATATTTATATATTCATATACATTATTATTTTGCATATGTAATCTCCCTCTCTTTTGTTTAATTTGATAACATATTATAGACTTCTTGTGTTTCATATCTTAAATAGATTTTACCATAGTCAATTTCATCAAACATTGGTCCTAAGTAACCTTCTACCATTGGCTGATTATCCAGTTCTTTTCTATGGACTAATAAACCTCTTTCTCTTTCTTCATGAAAATCTATAGTAGTTTCATTTGATATTTTATTTATTTCTTTTCTATCTAAAACTTTGCCATTCAATTGTCCTCCGTAAAATGCATATAAATATTCTACTGGATTATATAGATTAAAAATCCACTTTTCTAAATCATTTATAGATAAACCTGTTTCAATTTCTCTGTTATTTTCAATAATATTTATTTGAAAACATGAAATAATACTAATCTTAAAACCTCTATGAATTTTATTATCCTTTAAAATAATAATTTTACCTTTGCTTTTATCTTCATCACCTAAAATTCTTACTACAACATTATTTGGTTTTAATTTTTCATTTATTTTGCTTTCTAGTTTGCAAATTTCTTTTATTAATTCCATTTTATCTCCTCTCTATGCCACCATTAAATTTTCCATATCATATTTGTTAAATGGTGTATATAATCTCATTAATTCTTTGTTTGTTTTCTCATCTACTAATATTACCACTGCTGAAATTTCAAAGAAGTATAATTGAATATAAGTCATAAATACATTAATTATATCCGTGTCAATAGCTGTTACTTCTAAATCGAATTTATAATTTAATTTGAACATTTTTAATGTACTTGCATAAGCTAGTATCATTGCACCAGTACCACAATTGACTTCTACCATTTTTCCATTATTTGCTTTTTTATTTATATTAATAACACCTTGTAATTTTCTACCTACCTCTTGTAAGGGAGTATTATTAATTAATTTTAAATAGTTTTTATTGGTGATTTTATGATAAATATCACCAAGTATGTCATATGGGTCTTTTTCGCTACAAAACAGCTTTGTTAGTTCTGCAGATAAAGCATAAAAATTAAATTGTTCATCACTCTCATATTTTTGAGATATTTTTTTATACATATCACGATTTTTTTGATTATAATATACTTTATTGCTTAAACTTATTGCAAATAAAGATACAAAATCTTTAAAGATTTCTTCAGCAGAGTATTTATCTTTATTAAAATTTAATAAATTTATAAAAACTTCATATTTGTTATCCATTTTTATTTCCTTTCCAATGATAAAAGTGGATATATTTCAATCCACTTTTTCACTATTTTTATTTCTAAATTAAAAAGGTAAATCATCACCACTTGTAATATCAAAATCATTTCCAGTATTATTTGCAAATGTACTACCATATTCAGTAAAAACATCTTTTTTAGTATCTGCAAAATATACTTCTTCTGCAATTACTTCAGTTGCATAATGCTTGATACCTTGTTCATCATCCCAATTTCTAGTTTGGATTCTTCCAACAATTCCAACTTGCTGACCTTTTTTAAAATATTGATTGCAAAATTCTCCTGTTTTAGACCAAGCTATAATAGGAATAAAATCCGCTTGTCTTTCTTCATTTTCTTTTACAAATCTTCTATTTACAGCTAGTGTAAATGTGGCAACTAATGTATTATTAGTTTGTGTATATTTTGTTTCTGGATCTTTTGTTAATCTACCTATTAAACATACTTTATTCATTTTCAAAATCCTCCTTATATTTCTCGAAATTATCTTTAATTAAATTTATAACCTTATTTTCTAAATCTTTTTTATCTTTATATTTGAAAATTTTACTTTTTAATCTTTCATCTAGGAATCTTACTTCTTTTTTTGAAGTGCTTATTCCTAAAAATATTAATATTCCGCTCATTTTCCCTCCTATGCTATTAATTTTGTTTCTTCCATTATTATACTTGTTACTCTATAATCTTGGCAGTCATTATCATGATAAAAATCTACACAATTATTTCTTTTAAATGGATTCTTTTTGTTTGATATATAATTATCAACAAATAAATTATCTTTTTGTGCTTTTTTCATTAACTCTTTTGCCTTTCTCATTGCTCTTCTTTTATTCTTATATGCTCCACAAAATGATATATTATCATCTAAACCGGTTTCAAAATCAGCATAATTCATTTCATAAACTATATATATGTTCATATGTACCTCTTTTCTTTACATTCTTACTATTATAAATTTTATTATTTCATCAGTAATTTTATAAAGTCGTTCTATTTCTTGTATTGCTATTGTTTTATTTTCTTCATTTATTTCAAACTGAAAAATATAATAATGTCCTTCCTTATTCTTTTTGACTTCATAAGCAAGACGCCTTATTCCATAATCATCTTTTGCTGTTATGTTTGCATATTCCCTTATTTTAGATTCTACTTTTACTATTACATTTTCTAATTCACTTTTAGTTAAATCCGGTTTCATTATTATTACACTTTCATATTTATTCATATTTTCATTCCTCCTAAAAAAATAAAAAGCTATCTGGATAGATAACTTTATTGTTTATGCTACCATTGGTATTTCATAGCAATTTCTTTCTTCAATTTCTTTTTTTATAGATTTTTCTTTTCTATCTAAAACATCTTCATAATCATATAAAATTTCCAATTTATTATACTTAATGACTTGCGAAATTATTAATTGGGTATGAGGTATTTCTTGAATATACGTTGTACTTTCTGCATCATCGAAAAATATTGGAGCATTTATACCCGAAATATTATTAAATACATTTGATATTTCTAAACATGCCCTAGCTTGTTGTGATTTAGATAATTTTTTATAGTCTCTACCTTCATATTGTATATTACAACATTCTGTTATTTCTCCTGTTGTTTTTGATACTTTACTAAATTCAATATCAACTTTATTCAAATACTTTTTAATTTTTTCTTTTTGTGTTTCTATCACTAATATCTTTAATCTATTAGCAATCTTTTTTTGTAATTTTATAAGTTCTAATTGCTCAAGAATTTCTTTTTGGACATTTTCATAAACATTTAATTTTTCTTTTGCATCTTTTACTCTTTTACTTTTTATTTCAACTTCTTGATTGTGATATAAAATATCATTCTTTTCTTTTTGTAAAATTTCAATTTTTTCCTTCAAGTTTTCTCTTTCTGTTTGTAATAATTTCATATCTGTAGTATTTAATTTATCATAAAGAGTTTGTTTTTCTTGCTTATCAGCAGTTAATTTTTTTGCATCTTCTTTTAATATATCTGCTTTTTCTTGAAGTTTACTCATTTCTTTTTTAAAGAATTGTTTTAAATGTTCTTTTTCTTCAATGTCTTTTATTTCCTGTCTACAAGAAGGACAAATTGGTTGTTCCTTATCCACTTCTTTTAATTTGTTGCTTTCTCTATTATACTGCTCAGAAATTTTAGATAAGTCTTCTGTAAGAATTTTTTGTAATCTTATATTTATTGTATCAATTTTTCTTTTTAAATCCTCCAAGTTAGAATTATCAAAATTTAAAGAAATATCTTCGTATCTATCTTGTAATTTCTTTAATTCATTTTCTTTATCAAATTTTAACAAACTTCCTTCTTGTTCTAAAGCAATGCTCTTTAATGTTGATATTGTTCCAATATTTTGATTATACTCTTTTTCTAAACTATTAATTTCTTGATTTATTCTATCTGTGTAACTACTTAAATTATCAATAGGTTTTTCTATTATTGTTTTATCATAATCAGACAATAAATTAAATGCTTCTTCTGGTTCGATATTTGGTAATATATTTCTAATTAAATCTTTTTGTTCTTTTGGTTCTAAAGTCCAAAAATAATATGGATTATATGCAACTAAAAATATATCTTTATTTTTATAATATTGCGCCAAATTTCCTTGCTCAATTTCTTTTCCATCTAAAGTTATATGAATTTCCTTTCCTTTATCTCTAATAAGTCTATGTTCAATTCCAAAATTATCTACAAATGTTATATCTACAATAACATTACTTACTTTTTTAGTATCATTTGAAATCTGTTCTTTTTCTTTACCATTTAGACTTGTACCAGTTAAACACCAATTAAAAAGACTTCCAATAGTTGTTTTACCTTGAAAATTTGCGCCTACTATATATGTTTTATTTTCATTAAATTCAATATTGAATCCATCTGGTAAACCTTTATAACCTATAACATTATTAATGCTTTTTATGTACATTTTTCATCCTTTCTATCCAGTCATTTTTCCTAAAGAAAATAAATTATCAAAGTCATCTATATCTGGATCTCCTAATATTTTTTCTATATTATCTTCATTTAAACTTCCATCAATAGTCACATCATTTTCTTCATTTATATCTGATGTATATTTATCCTTTTCTGCATCATCTATTGTAGGAATTGCAAATGTTTGAGTTATTGCATATTTATATGCTCCACTTAATGCTTTATAAACAGCCCAACCTTCTTTATCACAACCTTCTCCTGGAATATTGACATCTATATAATCACATTTTCCATCATCATTAGGTTCTGTATCATAAAATCTATATACCATATCTATTATTACATCATTACCTTTTTGAACAACTTGATTTAATTTTAATGGTATAATAATGACTTTTTCTTCAATCATTGCTTCTCTTGCTTTAATAATAATACTTGCAATTGAAGCATAATCAAACCCTTTTTCTTCGTTAGTTTTATCCTTAATTATTGGACCAATTTTAGTCATTACATTTAATATTTTTAAAGCTATCATCTCTTATCCTTTCTCTACCCTAATTAGTAGTATTAGTTTTTGTTTTAATCTTTCTTTCTATAGAAAAAACTTTTACATTTATATCATTATCGGTAAATTCTGTTAATCTTATATCTTCGATTCTATCTTCATTTAGTACAACATATTGGTATGGTATATCCATTATTTTAAATTCATGTAGTGTTTTTTCTAATATTTTTATACTATTATTACTTTTAGGCCAACATACTGATTTCCAACCTATTATTATGTATGTTTTATTGTTTTTTTCAAATTTCCTATATATGTCTATTTTTTTAAATTTATTATTGCTGATAGGTTCATTTTCCTTAATCTTTTCTTTTAGAAAATTATATCCCTGTCTTGTTGTGCATAATCTAACTTGATATTTTTCTGTTTTATTTTTGTTTTTTTTAAAAACTCTTTCTATAGATTCCTCATTAAACCAGTCTTTTTTTGAAAATATCAAGTCAATATAGTAATCTTCAAAAAATTCATCCTTTTTTATTATAAATCCTAATTTATTTTTTATATTTCCAAATATTTTCCCTTCACCACTTACTTTAACTAATTCATTATAATTATATTTATTTCTCATATATTATTCCTTATCGTTCTAATTCTTCTTTTAGAATTTGATAAAAATTTTTTGAATATTTTTTTACTTTACTCTTGTTTTCTTCATAAAAGTCGTGTATAATTTTAACAATATAAGTTATAATTTTTATAGTTATAAGTAATAATATTATTAGGGATTTTTTTATTATCTTAAACATTTTAAAAATTCCTTTCCATAGTATTATAAAAAATAAAAGCTGTTTAAGTCCTAATTAAACTGCTTTTTTTAATTCTTCATTATTATTAAATTCTGTTATACTTCCATCTGGATTTAATATCTGTTTTATTTTATATTTGCAAAGAATATTCATGTTTGACTCAACTTTTGCATTTTCTAATTCTATTACAGTACCAATTCCATATTCTAATATTTTTTGTTCTGCCTTTGGATGTAATATATATTCAACATCTTGACCATTTATATCTTCAAATATTATCTTATCGAACTTTTGATTCTTTACTAAAGCTGGTAAGAATTTTTTTACTGTCATATAATTTGAAAAGTCCTCTTTTTTTATACTTTTAGTTTCTTTAGACTGATTTTCCTTTTTTTCTAATGTTTTTTCTTTATTACTTTCTATTTTTGATTCCTTTTCATCTATTTTCTCTTTTTTGTGACTTTCAGGTATTTGTTTAGTTTCTTCTTTATTAGGTTTAGTTAATTGTGGTATTGTATCAGATACTAATTGAGGTTTTATATCAGTTCTATGTAAGTCAACACTGTAATATGTTCCATAAGCAAGACTTTGTTGCTCAGTAAGTGTCAGCTCAAAAGGAACGCCTACTATACTCATTCCAGCTTTTTTATACTTTACTATTTCAGATGCGATATTAGATAACGAAATTCCTCCAGAAGTACTTAAATTCCATACCCCACCTGCATTTATTCCATCTAATACAAATTTCAAACTTCCTTTCAGTTTACATCTACCACTCTGTCTATGATTACAGTTTTCATTACACTCTATTTCTATCTGTGTATTATTGTTTTTAGAATCTTTACCAACTGTGATTGCTTTTGTTCCATTTCCTATACAAACAGCCTTTCCATTAATATATCTTTTAAATTTGAAATTAAATGGATTTTCAGATGTAAATCTTATTTTTAATTTAGTTGGCTTATTAGGATATAATTGTTTAAAAACTTCTACCATATCATAACTAGTACCTTTATCTTCCTCAACATTAAAATATGATAGTTTTTGAGGTATTCCATTTTCTCCTTTCATTCCAATTTTAATATTTCCAATTACTCTTTCTCTAACTAAACTTTGTATATCCATACTTTTTTAAACTCCTTCCATTTTAAGCAGCATCTTCAATTTTTTCTTCAACATAATCTACTAAGTCCAATAACTGCTTTGTTATTTTATGTTTTAGATTTTCATAATCTTTTTGATTAATATAAGATTCTTCACTTTCAAATCTATTTTCTTCAGTAATAATGTTATTAATTTTAATATCATTATTACATAATAAATTTTCAAATTCCCATATAATATCTTTGGACACTTCTTCGCACCATGATTTACTAACTAGCATATTTTAATACCTCCTGATCAAATGAATATTCATATAATTTTTCTAAATCCAATTCAACAACAGGTAGTGTTAAAAATTTTACTGCTACCTTTTTAGGAATTCCTTTTACAATTCCTAAATCTAGTAAAAAACTAATCAAATTAGTATTAGCATAATTATCAATAACTACTTGATTCTTTTCTAATTTTTCTTCTACATTGACTGTTACATTTGAAATATGAGATATATTTTCATCATTTTCTATATGTCCATAAATAGATAAACTCATTTTGCCTTTTTCATATTCTCCTATATCAAAAAAACAATCTCTGTATTTTACACAATTTGATTCATAGTTAAATGTTTTCACTTACACTTCCTCCTTTTTTATCAATTTTTTTGTATTCAAAAACAATTAATCTATCCTCCTTTCTTATTTTTACACAAAAAAATAACAAGTTTGACTTTTTTAAATCTAACTTGTTTTTTTGTTTATTTAATTTTAAGCACAATTCCCCCTATAGCTGTGTTTAAACTATAAGTGGCATTATTTAAAGTGCTACTTACTTTACCTTTGCAAAATTGCAAAGTAATGCTGAACTAAGTCAGCTTTACCCTGGTAAACAGGTATAACTATAAATTTTTTCTTTATAGTTATTAATTTTGAATACATATATATTTTAACCGATATTTTGTTAAAATGGAATAGACACATCATAAATTTTCTTTTTAAGTTTGCTCTAAGCATTTGGAATTTTTTTGTATCCACTTGCATATTTTATGATTATTTCTTTTTATATTTAATAACATATTTTTAAGAAAAATTGCTACTTTTATATAAATTTTTTATTTAACTTCAATTATAAAGACTATTATCTATTTCATTTATTTTATTCATTAATCTATAATAATCTTCTTTACTAACTTTCGTATTTTTCAATGATTTTTTATATTCTTGCTCTTCTGGTTTCAAATCTTCATCTTCATAATATAAATATAATTCATATTCTAAAGCGCAAAATTCTTGCATAGTATAAATTTTATTTTTTATCTTTATGCCTAATTTTTTTATCATTTTAAAATCATCTTCATTAAAATATTGGTTAAGATTAATTATTCTATCATTCCAATATCTTCTTTCCCACTCTTTATATTCATTGTCTATTTTTCTATTTCTTATTTGTTTTTTTATTCTTTTTAATTCTGTATATATTAATTCATAATTTTCAAATGGTTTCTTAATATATCCAGCAACTTTTAAACTACCTGTAATAACATCATTTTTTTTATCTGCTGATATAACTAAAAATTCCGGTCCATTTCTTTTACTATAATAATCTTTTATTATATCTAATCCAGTCCATCCTCCTGGTCTCATTAAATCAGATATTACTATTTCTGGTTTTAAATTTTCTATCATATTTATTTCATCTTCATCATTATGAGCTATTCCTAAAATTTCTACATCCTTATGTTTTTCTAAAGACTTTGTATATAAATCACAAATACATCTGTTATCATCTGCAATTATTATTTTTATAGTGTCTAAAAGTTCAATTTCTTTTTCATTATTTTCCACTTCTGTTACATATTTTATTGCTTTTTTTACACCCATTTCAAATATTTTTTCAACATTTTCTTCTAATATTCTGTTAGCTTTATTTACATATTCAAATACTTTTTCATACACTTCTCTTTTTTCAACATCATTCATATTTTCATCATTATATATTTTTTTTATAAATTCTTTTATTTTATTATTCTTTTCCGGCTGTACTAAATCTATTAGCATAGCATCATAATTTTGTTCTTTACAAATTTTTTTTATTATTGTTTCAATATTTTCTTTCATATTTCTCCCTACTTTATTTAAAATTTTGCCCTATGATAGAAATAGTCTACCAGAAATGGCGAATAAATATTGTAAAATAAAAAATAATAATTATCGATTGAAAGGAATAATTACAATGCAAATTAAAAAGATAAATGGAAAATCCAATGTTATTGGAAAAAATGTCAAAAAATATAGAGAATTGTGTCATTTAACTCAAAGAGAATTATCAGATAAAATCTCTCTTTTAGGTATAGACATATATCATTCCGATATTTCTCAAATAGAAAATGGTAAATTAATGTTAAAAGATTTCGAAATTATTGCTCTTTGTAAAGTTTTACAAATAACCTATGATCAAATATTCGAAGATACAGATAACATATTTGATTAATTATTATTTATTTTTTTACAATGTCTATTAAAAATTATACATTTATGTGTGTTTTTAGTCAAATACTTTTTGAATATGAGAATCTTCTCATATTCTTTTTATATATCTATATTTTATCACATGTTTTATATTTAATCAATAATTTGTTTTACTTTTGGCATTAATCTAATATATATGTGTTTTATTTTTGGCATAACTCGTATATTATTTTTATATTGAAAGGAGGTCTTTTACTTATGAAAAATAAGATTTCTCTAGAAAAAATTGGAAACAATATTCAACATGCTAGATTAAAAGCAGGTTTAACTCAAGATGCTTTAGCAGAAAAATGTGGTGTCTCTGCCAAATATATAAGTGCTATTGAAAGAGGAATTTCATCCGGAAGTATTTCGCTTATTATTGATATTTGTAATATTTTAGATGTAACACCGAATTATATTTTTAATGGTTCTATAAATAATTCTAATGATTGTTTTGATGTTCTTCCAGCAGAAATATCAACAATTTATTTAAAATTAAAAGATGATAATAAATCATTCGTTAATCAAACTATTAATCATCTTTATTCAATGCAAATTAAAAGATAAAACAACACCGAACAAGTAGGTGTTGTTTTTATTATATTAAAATTTTTATAATATCACTAATATTTATGTTTTGAGTTTTATTAATTTGTATTTTCTTTTTATTATAGTCTATATTAGTTACTGTACCATTTATTTCTTTATAAATTCTATTTTTATAGAATTTAATTATAATAGTATTTCCTATTTCTATTTTATTAAATATCTTATCCAGTTCATATAAAGAATCTTCAGATAATTCTTTTCTTTCTTCATATTCAATTTCTTTTTCTTTCAATGCTTCCTGCAATCCTTTTAGTGCATCAAAAGGTAAAAATTGTTTAGCCCTTGATATTCTATTAACTTGCATTATGCCCACCTACCATTCTATTTCTAGCTATTGTTGTAGCTCCTTCTTCTAAATCCATACCTCTAATGATAGTATTTTTTCCCATTTTATTTTTTATGCCTGACATTGTTAGTTGTAATTTTCTTTCTCTATCTATTTTTTCTTGATCTGTAAATAAATTTAGTTGCACATTTTCTGTTTCTATTACGTTTGAAAAATTAACTCCAATTCTTCTTATTGCAATATTCCTATCAGTAGTTTTATCATATATTTCTAAAAATGCTCTTAATAATTCAGAATATACATTTGTAGTATTATTTATTCTTTTTGTTCCACCTGTGGCTTTTATAATATCTTTTGAATAACCTATATATAATCCAACAGTATCTGTCACTAAATTGTTTTCTATGAGCCTTAAACTTCCTAATTCAACCATTTCTTTTAATACTAATCTAGCTTTCTCAAAAGAATAATCTTCAAATAAAACTTGACTGTTAGAAATTGAATTTGCTTTTGGTTTATATGCTTTTATATCTGCAATTGTACAGCTTTCTGTTCCAAAAGAATGATCTATTAGATATTCTGCATTTACACCAAATTCTTTGTAGAGTTTTTTCTGGTCAGTATGGGCAATATCATACATATCAAATATTCTTAATCTATTTAATCTTCTTTCTATCCCTTTTCCTATTTGCCAAAAATCAGTTAATGGTTTGTGATGCCACAATTCTTTTTTGTATTTTTCTTCATCTAAATAACCTATGTTTGTTGCACTATGTTTTGCAGTTATATCTAATGCTATTTTTGCTAAATACATATTCGTGCCTATGCCAGCCGTTGCTGTTATTCCATAAGTTTTAAAAATATCTTTGATTATAGTTTTTGCTAACTCTATTGGACTCATCTGATACATTTTTAAATAATTAGTAGCATCCATAAATGCCTCATCTATGGAATATACATGTATATCTTCCTTTGCAAAATATTTTAAATATATAGCATATATATTTGCTGAATATTCTATATATTTTTTCATACGAGGCATTGCTGCAATAAATTTTATATTTGGTGGTATTTCGTATATTCTACATCTATTTTTTACGCCTAACATTTTCATTCTTGGAGATACAGCTAAACATATTGTACCTTTTCCTCTTGATGTATCTGCTACTACTAGATTTGTATTAAATGGATCAAGACCTCTTTCTACACATTCTACAGAGGCATAAAAAGTTTTTAAATCAATACACAAGTAATATTTCTGCATTTTAATTCACTCTCCAATATATAATACTAAAATAATTATAGCATCATTTTTGTTGTTTGTAAACATTTGTTTGTATTAGATTTTTAAAAAATTGTTTTCTTGTCTAATATTATTTATAGAAAATCTAAAGAATTCGAACAATTTTAGAAAAGAAGTTTAAAAAATGTTAGAGTATTTTCTGAAAAAAATCGAAAAAAAATACGAAAATTATCCAAAAATTAATTTTTTTATTTTGTTAAAACTTTGGTAGAATCAACTATTATCAATATATTACAAAATTAAACCATTCTAAAAGTAACGTTACAGTAACGTTACGTAACGGAGAAGAAATAAGAATAAAGAAATAAGAATAAAGAAGAGAAGAATAGATAAGAAAAAAGAATAGATAAGAAAAAAATAATTAAAATATGTTTATTCTTACTATTTCTATTATAGTATCATAAAAAGAAAATTACTCTATACTTCAGTATAAGTAATTTATAAATTATAATTTATCTTTCTGTTTTATCATCCTGTTTTTGTCTTAATTCAAATTCATATATTTTATATAAAGATTCTGAAATTTTACCACAATATAAATTGTCAAATATGAATTTTGTCATACCTTTTAAATTGTTTTCTTTGTGTCTAATAAGGTATTCTTTTATAAATTTCAAATTATGATTTAATTTGTTAAAGTCAATCTGGATTATTCATTCCCCATTTTATATTAGCATTCATTTGATTTACTGGATTTTTTATTTTAGAGCCTTTTACTGCTTGTTTTGAATAAGCATCAAAAACAATAGTGGCATTACTAAACTTACTATTTAGTCCTTTTATCAATTGTTGCAATTCTTGTTCAGATAAATACATTGTTAATCCTTCTGCGACAATTAACACACTTTGATTATCTAAATCTATTTCATCAAGCCAACTTAAATCAGTTACAGATTTTCCTATCATTTTATATTTTTCAGTTTCTTTATAAAATTGTTTTCTTAAATCTATTACACTTTGAAAATCTATATCATACCAACTGATATTATTGTTATCTACTCTTAAACATCTTGAATCTAGTCCACATCCTAAATGAATAACTGTTGTATTAGGATTTTGAGTAATATATCTATTACATATTTCATCAATTATTTTTGCTCTTAAAGCCATATACATTGATAGCCATTTTGATTGTTTTAAATCTTCAAAATTAAATTTCACTTTACTTATTATTTCTTCTGCTTTTGGATCATTGATAAATAAGTTATTTTACTCATCATTGCTTTTCCATAAAGAGGTATAAACAATGTTTTACTTTCATTATTTAATTCCATAATACTATTCTCTTTCTGTAATTTATTTTTTACTTTTATATTTTTTCATTATATTTTGAAACTTACTATTCTATTATGTCAGATTTTCTTGGCATTATAATAGCTGCAATAATATATGCAATTATTCCACTTCCTGCACAAGCTGTAAATAAAATCCATGCAAGCCTTACTAATGTTGGATCAATATCAAAATATTCTCCTATTCCACCACATACTCCCTCTAATTTCTTTCCTTGCTCTATTTTATATAATCTTTTTTTCATACATTTAGCCCCTTTCTTATAAATACCTATTCAAAATCAACTTTAATATTTCCTACTCCTCCATCAACTTTTATAAAGGTTTCTCCTGTTCCATAAGTTCCATCTACATCAAAGCTATCTTCATCTATATTAATATTTCCTAATCCCTTATCTATATCAATTTTATAATCTTCTTTATTCCCAAGTAGTGTAATATTTACATTTCCTACTCCTGCATCAATATCACTTTTTCCTTTTAATTTAGCAGTTAAGTTTGTTTCTCCCATACCTATATCTAAATCTAAATTGTTTATATTACCAGATAATATACTAAATTTTCCTGCTCCTCCATCAATATTACAATCTCTTGTTACATTTAAGGTTTTTATTTCTGTTTCTCCTGCACCTAATTCAAGTTCTAATTCTTCTGTGTTTAAATTTTCTATATTAATTTTACCAGCTCCTGCATTTATTTTTACTTTTTCAAATTCTATTGTTTCTGGAATATATAAAATCAAATCTCCATTATAATTTCTTTCAAACCACTTATGTGCTTTTTCTGTTATTTGTATATTTTGATTATCTTGATTATAATTAATATTGTTATTGTTGGTTTCTATTTTAAAAGAATCATCTATTTTAATAATTAAATTTGTGAAAGCAACATCAATATCTAAAGTTGTAATTTGAGATTCTTCAATCTCTATAGTTTTCATTTCACCTATAGTTTCGTTATCGTTCCTTAAACCTAAAACATTAGATAAAGCATATAAACCTGTTAGTATTGCAGAAATTATTGTAACTATAAGGAAAACTGCAAATGCTATTGCTAAATACTTGATTATTTTTTGAGTTGTATTCATTTTATATCTACACCTCCAAATATACAGGTTGCATTTATATAAATTGTATATCCTCCATTATTTTCTACTATATTTTTCTTTTTTTCATCTACACCTCCAAATATTGATGAGGATTTTATTTTTACTTTTATATTATCTGGAACATAAATTTCTATTCCTCCAAATATACTACTACAATTAATCACTACATCATTTTCAATAATAGCATTTTTTAAATCACATTTAATTCCTCCAAATACTGCTGTTAAGTTTGTTCCTGTGAATTTTTCTCCATCAAATTTTAAATTTTGACCTGAGAATGTTGCACAATATTCATCACTATTTACTTTTTTCTCATTCAATTTTTTTATTTCCTTACTTAACTTGTAATCAAATGTATCTTTAAAAATAAATGATATTCCGATTATTATCAATATTAATGGAAAAGCTAACTTCCAAATCATATCAAAATTCAATATATCTTGACAACATAATAACAAAGCTATTCCTATTAAAATTCCTATGATGTTTCCTGTTTTTTCTCTTTCTTTAAATAATCCTATAAAACATGGAATAATAATAAACAATGTCCACCAACCGTCAAAGAATATATCTATATTTGTAATTCCAAGTGCATTTCCGCCTACTATTAAACCTATAATAATCAATACTATTCCCCATAATATATTTCCAAAATTTTTCATTATATTTATTTCTCCTTTACTTAATTTTTATAATAATTTTATTTTATTACATTATTTATTGTTTCTATAAATCTATTAATATTTTCATCTAATAGTCTTATCTCATTCTCTTTGTCTATTTTCTTACTAACCATTTTTACTATAAACTTATCAAAACCTTTTTGTTTTTCTAAATCCATTTCTCCACCAAAAGTTTCGTATATCATAGCATTATCAAGGAGTTCTTTTGGAAAATTTTGCTCATAATATTGTTTCCAATTTTCATTAAATCCACAACAAATAAAATAGCATACCATTTTATTTCGTAAAATATTAAAATTTTTAGACAAAAATTCTTTTACTTTTTTATCTATCATTCCCATTCTAATTGGAGATCCAATAATAATTAAATCATATTTATTAATATCTCCATTTTGTATTGTAGCTAAATTAATTATAGTTGCATCTATCAAATTTTGTCCTAATATACCTGCACATTTTTCTGTTGTGCCAGTTTTGCTTGAATAGACAATTAGTTTTTTCATACTCTTCTCCTAACTTTAATTATGCTATTTTCCTTCTCTTTTTTGTTATTATATTTGTAATTATAACAAATAATATAGAAAATATCAACAAAATTCCCATATTAGTCAATATCGGTTTTAATGTTTGGAGATTAATTGTTTCCAATGTTTTTACCATTTCATTTGTTTGTATATACCAATATGATGGCAATATATGAGCTATTTTTAATATATTATCTGGTAACCATTCTATTGGTACAAATGCACCACATAAAAAGCTAGATCCAAGTCCTACTACATTTATAATTCCATTTATTGCATTTTTATTATTTATTAAGTTTCCTATTAAAAAGGCTATTGTTAAACTACAAATTGAAAATATAAATGAATTTATTATTAAAATTACTCCATGTTTTCCAAACATTATATCTCCAATTAATATAAAACTTAAAATAACATAGAATATCCATAAAATTATTATTAATATTGCATTAGATAGTAATAATTGTCTATTATGTTTTTTATAATTCATACTACTTATTATTGTTCTTTTTCTTATTTTTTCTTCTCTAAAACTAGATAATATTAAACATATTAAATATACACAACCTGCTAAAATAATGTAATTCAAAAAATTATAATAAAATGTTGCTCTTGATAAATTATCTGTATCTAATTTTGATGTTACTTCTATTTGAACTTCATTTAATAAAGCATTATTTATTTTATCTATTAATTCTTCTTCATTTTGTGTTTCTTTTTGGTATATATTTGCTATTTTTATGTAACGAGTAAGCATCATCTCTGCATAAGAAGATTCGCCATTTCCTGTGCTTTTTATTTCAATTTCTGGATTTAATCCATCTAAAAAATCTCTACTATAATTTTCAGGTATATAAATAATGTAATTTACATCTCTATAAAAAAGTGCATCATTTCTTGCTTCCTCTGTATCTTCTATATCTATTATATTACAATTACTTTCTATGTAGTTTACTAAATTATTTGTTAGTTTTCGATTTTCGTCATTATTTGCAATTAAAACATCTGGCTTACTTGCAACAAAACTCATACTATTATCGCTTGTTTGCATATTAAATCCTGCAAATATTATTAGCATTACTGTATATAGCAGAATTGTAAACTTATATTTATTTACTATTTTAAAAAATGTTTTAAATACTGTCATATTTCTGCCTCCTTAAGCTAATATATGAAACTAAAATCATAATACAAGAGAAAACTAATAAACTTCCTAAATTAAAATAAAATCTATCTAATGTATCATAATAATATAATGAATAAAATCCATCTGTTATCATATTCGCTGGATTTATTTTATTTAAAATTGGTACATTTTTATCTACAATATACTTCATTGTAATACCCATCATTCCTGATAAAAAACAGCCAAACATTGTTACTGCAATTAGGATTCCTGTTTTTGTATTTTCATTTGTTTTAAATACAGTTCCAACTACTAGACCCATTGATAGTCCTGCTAGACTTCCAGTTATACCTAATAAAATAATTAATGGTAAATTATTGCCATAATCTACTTTTAGTACAAATATTGTATAAATGAATAATAATGCAAGTCCAATTAGTGCTATTAAATAACTTGCAAATACGCTACTAAACACTAATTTTAATTTGCTAATTGGTGCAACTGCTACTCTTTTTCCTTTACTACTCATATTGGCTAGATTTTGATTAATTGCAACCATTCCAAATATTCCACCATATAAACACGCCATTGCAATTAAAGTGTAAAATTCTATCATTGTATAACTTAAATTGCTATTTGATATGTTGTTTAGATTAACTTCTTGATTTTGCACTTCTTCGATAATATTTTCGTACAATTTTTCATAATCTAAATTCACATTTCCTGCCATAATTTGTTTTTCTATCTCACTTTTGGCTATATCTTCTACTATTTGAGAAGTTGCATTAATTTCTTCTACTATATATTTAAAAATTGTTTCATTAATTCCTGATTCTTTAACTATTATGTTAGGTTCTTCATCTTCTATTTTTAGATAACCTACTATTTCATCATTTTCTAGTAATTCTTTTGCTTTTTCTTCTGTTACATATTGTGTATTAAACATTCTTTCTTCATTTGATTCATTGCTTAATTCTTCAAATGATTTTTTTAATATTTCATTATTTTTAAATTCTTCATTATCAATTATTGCAATTTGTATAATATTTAATTTTTCACTATTTTCAATATTAGAAAATGCCATATTAAAAAATGTACCAAGAATTATAGGAAATGCAAATGTCCAAAAGATGAGTGCTTTGTTTTTAAAAAGCGTTTTAAAACTATAAATAAAATTATGTATAAACATTAATCTCTAAGCTCCTTTCCTGTAAGTTCTAGGAATACATCATTCAATGTTGGTCTTTCTGAATAAATTTTGTTATATTTAATCTTGTTTTCTTTCAAATATTCCATAAGCTCTACAAGATTGTTTTTTCCTTTTGTATATGTAACTAGTAACAAACTATTAGTATATTTTACTTCATCTACATTTTTTGATTTTTTAATATCTTCTATATAATTTTCTTGTAATTCATTTATTTCAACTGTTATTTTTTCTTCTATTTTAGCAAGTTCTTTTAATTCATCACTTGTTCCTGTTGCTAATATTTTACCTTTATCTAAAATAATAATTCTATCACAAATAATTTCTACTTCTTCCATATAGTGTGTTGTGTAGATAATTGTTGCTCCATTATCTCTTAATTTTTTTATTCCATCTAATATATTATTTCTACTTTGTGGATCTACTGCTACTGTTGGCTCATCTAAAAATATTAGTTTTGGTTTATGTGCTATTCCACAAGCAATATTTAATCTTCTAAGCAAACCTCCAGATAATTGTTTTGGATAAAATTTTTTAAATTCTTCTAAACCCACTAATTCTATTGCATCTTCTATATATTGTTTCCTTAATTTTTTATCTTTTATATATAATCCACAAAAATAATCTATATTGTCATATACTGTTAATTCTTCAAATACTGCCACATCTTGGAATACTACACCAATCTTTGATTTTATATCATAGGCATCTGGTTTCATTTCTTTACCAAATATCTTTATACTTCCTTTGCTAAAATTTAGTAATGATAATATGCAATTTATTGTTGTTGATTTTCCACTACCATTTGGTCCGAAGAAGTCCTAAAATTTCTCCTTCATGTACTTCAAATGATAAATTATCTATTGCTTTTAATTTTTTATATTCTTTACTTAAATTTTCAACTTCTATTATATTATTCATTACTGTTTCCTCCCATTTTTAATCCTTTTAACATCTCCAAAACTGTACTTCCTAACAATTCACTTATTTTTTCATCAGATATTTTAATTGTTGCTGTAGCAACTAGACAAGCTATTCCATGTGTAAATATCCATACTTTTATATGGAATTTCTTTTGCTCTTCAAAAGATAATCCTGTAAGTTTTTGTCCTGCTTTTATTACATTATCTCCTACTTTATCTGACATAACAAAGTTTTCAGCATTTAGATCTGTTTTTTGCATAAAAATAATCTTAAAAAATTCAGGGTAATCTTTTGCAAATTTTATATAGGATATTCCCATTTTTTTATATGCTTTATTTTCATTTATTTCAATTTGCATATATTCTTGGTATTTAGCATATATCTTTTTATAAACTGCTTTTTTTAGTTCTTCCATATCAGTAAAATGTCTAAAAATTGGATGTACTGATGAATTCAATTCTTTTGCAATTCTTCTTGCATTCAAACCTTCAAATCCTTCTTTTTTTACTATTGCATAGGCTACATTTAAGACATCTTCTTTTTTGAATACTGTTCTTGGTGGCATTTTATCATCTCCTCAATAACTTTTGTTACCTAACATTTGTTATTTTATCATATATATTTGTTTTTGTATATAGTTTATAAAAAAAAGAACAAGGATATTTACTTGTTCTTTTAATCGTTTTCTATATTAACTTGTTAAGATAATTTTGTTATTACCAAAGCAATAATTAAAGAAATAATTGCAAATCCTATAATAGTTCCTAACCATTTAATTATTTTCATTCTTTTAGGAATATAAGGTTTTAATTCTTCTGTATTAGGTATATTCCATGCTTTTGTATGCTCTACCCAATACCAGTCAATAAAAAGTCTATCAAATATTCCCATTATATACATAATTAATAAACTTTGAATAAATATTTCAGCAAATTCTTTTGCACCATTTATATAATAAACCATTAATGGAACTAAAACAAAACATGGTAAATATAAAACAATAATTGATATTATTGTTTGTTTCTTTATTGTTTTTTTAGTGGTATATCCTAATTTTATTGCTTTATCTTGAACATCTTTTTCATAAAATACTGTAAATTTTTCTGGACCGTTTGCTATACCTATAACACAAAATATCAAAAGTATAAAACACAATACTATACCTTCCATTAAGATTATCATTAAAAACGCCTCACTTTCAAATTATTATTTTTATTATAATATCATAAAAAGAAAAATTACTCTATACTTTCTTTAAAGTAATTTAGAAATTGTAATTTATCGTTCTAAAACAATGTTATCTGTTCATTACTTTTTATTTCTTTTTTATACGCCTTAATGATGTCTTTCATATCATATAAGATTCCATATTTGATACATTCATCAGTAAACACTTTATATAGTCTTTTATAATTTGGTACTATGCAATTATATTTATCTCCATAATATTTAATATACTTTTCCTTAATTCCGATAAAATGCTGATCTAGTTTATAAAAATAGTATTCTCTTTGATTTTCTCTTAATGTCATTCCCATATAAGTATGAATGAATTTAGCACCATTTTGGTATGCAAGTTTAACTAAATACCTTATATCTTCTTCTTTGTCGGTAATAAAAGGTAACATAGGATTCATCATAATACCTGTAAATATTCCATTATCACTTAATATTTTAATTGCTTGTAATCTTTTTGAAGATATACACACATTTGGCTCTATTATTTTTGATAATTCATCATTTGGAGTTGTTATAGTAAACTTAATAATAACATTATTCTTTGAATTTATTTCTTTTAGTAAATCTATATCTCTCAAAATCAAATCACTTTTAGTATCAATTGAAACACCAAAGCCATACTTTGATATAAGTTTTAATGCACCTCTTGTTTGCTCATACTCTTTTTCTAATGGATTATAGGTATCAGACATTGAGCCAATACCAATAATACCTTTTTTTCGCTTTTTAGATAATTCTTGTTCTAAAATATACAGAGCATTTTCTTTTCCTCTAACTAGATCAAAATTTTCTATGTGATAACAGTTACTCCTACTATCACAATAGATACATCCATGAGAACATCCTCTATATAAATTCATATTATAATCAATACCATACCATTCATTACCATATTTCACTTTTGAAAGTATAGTTTTTGCTTTTATAAATTCCATTTTAATCCTTTATCAATTTTTCAAATGAGTTTGCATTTAATATAGTGTTTGAAACAAATTCTCCTTTATAAAAATTTGCCCAATTATTAAATATGCAGGGTGCATTTTTCGCTTTTTCTAATGAATCTATTTTTATAAAGTTTATTGTTATATTCTTTTCTTTGGCATAATCTGATAACTCTTTTATTTCATATTCTACATAAGGGCATTCATTACTATAATAAATGGTAAAATCTTGATTATCTATTTTCATACTTTTAGCATTATCATTGAATTTTGGAGTTTCACTATCATCAAATTGTAATGCTAGTAATTCATAATCACCAATAGAATCCACAACTTTAAACCCATAATGTTCAAAGAATTTCTTTTCTCCAATAAATGGCTTTTTCTTTTTAGATGTTAAAGTACATATACCACTCATACCTTTTTCTTTTGAATCATTTATAGAATATTCTAAAAGTTCTTTTCCAATACCTTTACCTTTGAAACTACCTGCAACCCATAAGCAATAAATATATTCGTAGTTCTTACCACTAATAGGGACCCAAGCAGTTTCTATTGGCTCATATTCAATAAAAATTTTCCCTCGTGCATTTAACTTTCTAAATACGTGTCCTTCATTTAATTTACTTTTAATCCATTCCTTTTTTTTATCAACACCAATTTGATGTTTTGGATCACCAATAGCACAACATATATGTTCATCTTCAATGTTCTCTAATGTTAAGTTTATATATTCATTCATATTATTTCAACTCCTCTATAATTTACTAATTTAAATTATTTATTTAATTCTTTCTCTAAATCTCTCATATATCTTTTTTGTTGGCTTTTTAAATAAGGTTTGGCTAATAGTTTCATAATTAAACTATTTACTTCAATTTCTTCAGTAAAATCTAATTCAATTTGACCATTTGGAAGTTCTTTAAAAGTACCAATCCATCTTCCTTTCAAATTAGCATTTTCTAAATCAAACTTATATTCTTTTAACTTTTCTTTTGCTGTTATAGTAAAATAAGTTGGAAAATTATTTTTTGTATATTCAATAAAATGATTTTCGTCTATTATTTCTATTTTTGATAAATCTGTTCTCCATTTATAATTTGAATTATCCGTAATAATATCCCACAATTTATTTTTGTCACAAGAAAATTGTTTTTTAATATTCGATTTAATCATAACTACCTCCAGAATCCCTAATGACTACTTTTTATTATCTTCTATTGATTTTTTACTTCTTCTATAAGACATACTAAAAACTATTGAAAATAACATTGGTATAATTACATATCCAACACTGTTTAATTTTTTAGTTATTACCATAAATACTCCAATAAAACTTAATATAGCAAACACAATATATAATATTAGAAATATCTTCATTTTAATTTGCTCTTTTTTTATATTCATAACTATTAACCTCCTACAAATTGTAATTTTGCAGTTACTTTTGATATTTTTCTGGCATTAATTTTATATCTCGAATCATATCTCCATTAATCATTCTGTTTCCATTTTTTTCTTCAACTTTTATCCAGTTATCTTCTACTGCAACTATTTTTCCTTGTACTCCAAAAGATTCATTAAACAAACTAATGGTACAAACTTTATTCATAAATTCTTTTATCATTTCTTGTGGCATTTTTCTTTTCCTACCTTTCTTTTTTCTTTTCATTATTCCTAAATATAATTTATTTCTTCTTGGTATTATTATACAACAAAAGAGTATTATAAACCAAAACCACCAATAATTTATTTTTACCACCTCCACAATTATCTGTTCTATAATTTGTAATTTGTCTTTATTTCTCTTTTATATAACTTAATATTTTAGTTGTTAATGGTTTAAATATTAAATACAATATATATCCAATAATTCCTCCAAATATATTAGTTACTAAATCAGTTATATCTGATGATCTAAAATCATTTATTAATGGTTGCAATATCTCAATACCTAAACTCAATAAGAATGTATATAATACTATTTTCATTAAGTTTATTCTTTTATTTTTGATAAGTGGTAATAAAAATCCAAACGGAATTGTCATTACAATATTTAATACTACTTGTCTAATAAAATCTCCTCGACCAGTCGAAATATCAATGAAAGGCACTAAATTCATTGGAACATAAGAGTGATTAAATACAAATGGCAAAGATGTGATTATAGGCATTAAAGTAAAATACAATACAAAAGATAAATATATATACATTATAGTATTTATAAATAAGATATCTTTTCCTTTTACTTTCCATCTTTTATAAAATATAAAAATATATAAAATAAATAAAACAACAAAATCTACTAATTCTTTCATATCTTCCTCCATCTACAAATAATGTTTTATGAATTATATATAAAATAAACAAAAATAACAATTAAATATTTCTTAATTTTTTATTCTTATCAATAAATTACTATTTGTTTCATTATAACATAAAAGGAAAGTAATTGTTAAATCAAATTCTTGTCTTAAATGTTTTAGGTGCATATTTATAAGCTATGAACAATGAAATTAATGAATATATAATACAAAAAGCACTCATTAATATACCAAAATTAAAAGTAGGTATTTTTTTACCTATAAGGATATAAGCTATAAAATAAGTTAGCCATTCTACTACTTTATAAGTACTATTCTTTATTTCAGTATTTATGTTATATGGTTGTAATAGATAATACATAACCAAATAGTGTACTGAAAAGAATACTGACATCGCAATAATAGATATAAATATAATTAAATAATTCAAATTATTATCAGTACCACCTGTTAAAAATAATAGCATTGCTAATCCTAAACCAATAAAAGTTGCAGGTATTAGGTTTAAAGATATTAGTGTTTTTAATCTTTGTTTAAATACTCCTAATATAACTTTTGGAGTTCTATAAATTCTATATGTTAACATACTATGATCACAATTCATAAACATTGCTTGCGTCATTGTTGTTCCTCTATTTAGTAAATACATTACAAATACAAAATACGGCAAATATGTAAGCGTAAAATTGTTTAATTTTTGTTTCAAATCTGGATTAATAAAAATTGCTATATATAATATTATAAAAATACCTACAATTACCAAAGTTTGTTTTTTTATTGCTAAAGTTAATATCTTATTATGTCTTTTTACAAACAACTCGTGAAAATAAGCAAACCCAGTTTTATTACTGGTAATATCTCCATTATATTCTATTCTTTTTGCAACATTATCCCTTATTGTTTTTGTACTACTAGCATTTTGTACCGCATATACATTTTCATTTGTTAAAAGCACTTTATATATTTTTTTATAATCTTTAAATGTTATTATTTCTCTTAGTGCAATAATTCCAAATATAACACTTACTGAAAACAAAACAATATAAATAATTTGATTAATTACAATACCTAAATAAGGAAGTCCAAAACCTAAAAGTGCAAGTACAGCTAGAAGTATCCAAACTTTCTTTGTAGGTAAATTTTCACTATTAACAACTTTATTTTTTTTGAAGTCAGGAATAGAAAACATACCTATTACAATAATTTTTACTAAAGCAACAAATAATGGCATTAATATACAAATTAATAATGGTACATTTAGTATTAACCCAAAAATAATAGTAAATGGCATTAATCCAATTACAAGTTTTAACATAGAATAAAAATAATTTGTTAAAGCAAAAGAATTGGCATCCATTTTCATTAAAATAATTGAATAGTATTTATCTTTCGTAGGATTTAACAAATATGTATTTAATATACCACCAATTAAAGTAGAAAAAACAAAAAGATGTAAAAAGGTATCCGTTTGATTAGTCTTATAGGCAAATGTCATAGAACCTAATACTAACCACACATAAAGCCCTTTCCATAAAAATGTACTTACAATCTCCCATAAAATACTAATTATATTACCAAATATTTTTAAGAATTTATTTTTATATAAACTACTAGGAAGTATTTTATTTATTATCGGAAGACCTTTTATAGAATATATAATACTATTAACACGATATGTATTTTTTATTTTAAAGGATGTAATAAAAGTCTTTATCATAAATTATTCCTCCTTTAAAGCTTCTATAATTTTATCTTTAAATTTATCGTTATCTAAATTGTTTTTATCTATTTTTTCTAAAACACCTTTATTTAAAATAACTATTTCATCACATAAATCTAAAGCTAACTCCATAATATGAGTTGAAAAAATTATAATATGATCTTTCTTTATTTCTCTTAACATCTGTTTCATTTCTTCTTGCACTACTATATCCAAAGATGTTAATGGTTCATCAAATAACAAAATACTAGGATTAGCAATAATATTTACTAACATTTGCATTTTATTTTTCATACCGTGTGAGTAATCCTTTAACAATTTATCACGATCTTCTTTTTCTATTTTCATAAATTCAAAGTATTCATCAATACTCTTTTCATTTTTTATTTTATCTTTATTTATTTCTATAAAAAATTTTAAGAATTCTCTTGCTGTTAGAAATTCTGGTACATTTGGAGTAGATAAAACATATCCAATATCTTCAGCACTTATTTTTTTTATTTCCTTATCTTCTAGAAAGAAATTACCACTATCAATTGGCAAATCTTCATTTAAACAATTAAAGAAAGTAGTTTTTCCTGCTCCATTTCTTCCAAGTAAACCATATATTTTCCCTTTTTCAAATTCAAAATTAATATCTTTTAATACTTCTTTTTTCTCAAAGTTCTTTTTTAGATTTTTTACTACTAATTTCATAACATTCCCTTTCTACATTTAATTAAAAATACATTTTTATAATATCATAAAATATAAAATAAATCTACAATTTGACTGGATGTACTTAAAATTCTCATTACATTAAAAAAGAGAATCACTGTTTATGATTCTCTTATACTTAAATGATTTTCTTATATAAATAAAATTATTTAATACTTTCTATTGCATCTTTAGTAACTTTATCTTTATCAAATTTATTTATAACTAAAATTACTATTGCTATAATTACTAATATTATTACATAAAGTATTACCCCAAATAACCAATTACCGTTTTGCAACATTTTCACCAGCTAAAGTTGATGTAATAACTGAAGGAAATCTCGCAAAAGTAGAAATAATAATAAATTTTAAAGGTTTTATAGGTAGTAATCCAGCTACATATACTAATAAATCTTTTGGAGTTCCAGGTATTAAAAATAAAATTAGCATTATAAATTCTATTTTCTTTGGATTCTGAAAAACTTTACTATTTTCAATTTTTTCAACTTTGCTCTTATCACAAAAATCATATACAAACTTTCTTCCAAATTTTCTAACTAATAAGAAAATCGTAGTAGATATGATACAAGCTGATAACATTATAAATACTGTTCCCCATAAACTTCCATAGCACATTCCTGCCAATATTTCTATTGGTTCACCCGGAACTATTATCAAAAATATTTGTGCTACTTGAAGTCCAAACAATGAAAGCAACCCCAATATACCTGAATTTTCGACTTTTTCTTTAAAAGTAATTTGACCTTCTAATGTAGATAAATCTTTCATTATTGGAAATAAGTATATTATTATTCCTAAAAATAAACTTAAAACAATTATTGCTAAAAATATTTTAAAAATTTTTACTTTATTTTCTCTACTCATACTATCCCTTCTATTTTTATATGACTTAATAGTTTTTCTTTTAATTTTTCATTTATATTTATAGCAGATGATTGATAATTTTTTAATAATCCATCATATATTATACTTGAATTTTCTAATTTTTTAAAATCCTCTGGTCTTATCATTTCTGGTAAATTATTTTTTATATCTGACTTATCAAGAACATACTTTACAAATTCAGCACAATAAAATGAATTTTCAAAACTAATCCTCATGTTAAATCCAACTGCAAATAGCCCTATTACATTAAAATTATGTAATTGTTTTGAATGTTTTATATACTCTATGATTCCTTTAACATTATTAAATTGTTCTTCTGTAACATCTAAAGCGTATATTCTACATACTGTTTTTTTAAATCTTTTAAATGTTCCAAAGTTTATTCCTTCATGAACAAATCCACCCCAAAAAGGATTGTATGCATTTAATCTTCCAAAACTATACATTTCCTTTAATTCACTATCTAAAGAAATGGATACATGAGAAAATTCATCTTTTGTATAGTTCTTAATTATTTTTGATAATGTTGTTCCTGTATGTGTTAATACTATAAAAACTTTTTTCATAATTATCAATCTCCATTTATATTTCTGTTAAACTGTACATCTGTTGCTATAAAATAAATTCCATAAACTAATATAAGCATACCAACTACTATTGCTACATTTTTTAATATCTCTTCTGTTGTTACTGCTATAGTAAATATTTGACTTACAATTAAAATTGTTGGAATACTAATTATTATTGGTAATATCATAGGAATAGCAAAAAAATATAATAATTGTTTGAATATAGTTTTATTTATTTCTTTTTCACTCATACCAAGTTTTTTTAGGAGTTCATATCTATATTTATATTTTTCTGAATCACTTAATTGTTGAATTGCAAGCATAGTAGCTGTTGCCATTATAAATATAAGTGCAATATAAAAAGCTAAAAATGATATTATTGCATAAAATGATTTTGCTTGTGCCATTCTATTTCCTTTAGTTAATACATTTCCGTAAATATGTTACAGTAGATACTTCTTGTTCTTCCCCATTTGTTTCTACGGTTATTTCTTTCTCTTCACCTATAATAAATTTTCTTAAATCATTATAAAAATCTTCATCTGTTGTTTCTTCTGTTTGTACAACAAGTTTATAATTAAAATCAAAAGTGTACATTTGATATTCATTATTATCTTGCTTTCTTAATAATTGTTCTTCAGCTTCTGCTAAAGGTATTAATTTATCTGGAATTACAATTCCATAAAATGAACCATTAAATCCAACTTGAGCTAAATTCTCACTTCTAACATCTTTTATTTTCATTTCTTGTCCTAAAACATTTATGTTATTATTATTTTTAACATATTCTTTAAAAGGTTTTTCTAAAGTTTTCATACAATTTATTATAATTTCATTATCTTGAAGTTCTATTTTATCGTAACCTGCAATTTCTCTTAGTTTATTATAGTCAGTTAAACTAAATACATTTTCAATATTTCTAATTGTACCATTTAAAACTGTATTTTCTAGTGCTTTTGATATTCCTGTTTCTTTAATATAATGTAATTTATATTCATACATAGTTTTTACTTTAGCATTTTTCTCTATATATTCTTTATATTGAGAAAAATCCCCATCAACTGTGCTTATCATAATTTCATAAGGATAACCCATTTCAATTTCATTATTTAGCATATTATTCATAAGTAATGCTACATTTCCACCTATTAATATAATTGTGAACATAAGAGCTATTGTAGCTGTTGTAAAACTCATTGTATTTATTTTAGATGCTAAATTTCTATATAAAAACATATTATTATTCTTATATTTTCTTTTTTTATTATTTATAAATCTTTTTATTATAAAACTAGATAAACTAATATAGAATAGATATATACCTATAATTAAAAGAATAATTGCTATAAAAATAGCTTTAGCACTCATTTGGTTTACATCCGCAAATTGTTTATATGTTATTAATAAAGCACTTATTAGCAATATTATTGATAAAATAAATACAAATATATTTCCCTTTGATTTTTTTACTATATTGTTTTCATTCTTTTTACTTGCATATAACAAATCATACACTTTTGTTTTCTTTATTTTTCTTCTACAATTTAACAAAACTAATAAAAATATTCCAAAGAAATATAATGCAGTTATTCCAATTGCCTTTATATCAAAAGATATTTTAACTTCATAAATTTGATTAAATAAATTCATAATTATTGAAGTAAAAATTTGATATAGAAATGTTCCGACTATTATTCCAACTATGAAAGCTACCAAACCAATGATTAGATTTTCTAATGTAAACATTTTACTAATATCTTTCTTTTCTAATCCTAAAATCTGATATGTTCCAAATTCTTTGCTTCTTTTTTCTAGCATGAATTTCATAGTATAATTTATAAGCCAAGCCATAACAAAGATAATTATTATGCTAATACCTGTAATAGATTCAGAAAAATATTTCATAGAATATGATAATTCACTTATATCTTTTGAAGTCGCAATAGAGTTAAAACTAAACATTAATGCTACTGATATTATTACAGTTATAAAATATATAATATAATCCTTTGCCTGTCTTTTAGCATTTCTTATTGATAATTTACCTAACATCTCTTGTATCACCTCCAAGAAGTGCTAATACATCTAATATTTCATTATAGAAATCTTTTCTTTGTTTTTCTCCTTTTTCTATTTTGTTAAAAATCTTTCCGTCTTTCAAAAATAAGATTTTACTACAATAACTTGCAGATAATGGATCGTGTGTAACCATTAAAATAGTAGCTTTTAATTTACTATTCATACTTTCTAATGTTTCTAGTAGTTGTTTTGCAGATTTTGAATCTAATGCTCCAGTTGGTTCATCTGCTAAAATTATCTTTGGAGAATTCACTAAAGCTCTTGCTGAAGCACATCTCTGTTTTTGTCCACCTGATACTTGGTATGGATATTTATGTAATATATCTTCTATTTCTAACTTTTTAGCAAATTCTTTTACTTTATTATCAATTTCTTCTTCTGGTATTTTATTAATAGTTAAAATCAGTGCAATATTTTCCTCAATTGTCAAAGTATCAAGTAGGTTAAAATCTTGAAATATAAATCCTAAGTTTTCTCTTCTAAATTTTGCAATATTTTCTTCTTTTATTTCTGTAATATCTTGTTCTTCTAAATAAATATGTCCACTACTTACTGTATCAATTGTAGATATGCAATTTAATAATGTTGTTTTACCAGAGCCTGATGCTCCCATTATTCCTATAAATTCTCCTTCTTCTACATCAAAGCTAATTCCATCTATTGCTTTAGTTAGATTATCTTTATTTCCATAGTATTTTTGTATTTTGTCAACTCTTAATATTTTTTTCAAAATAATCACTCCTTTTCTTTTTTCTTAATTATAAGATGAATTTTAATTTTGTTGTATAGAAGTAGTTTGCATTTATCTTACAATTTTGTAAGATAAAAATTCCCTCTATGTCATAGAGGGCTATTGGTCGTTTATCTTCTTTTCTCTTGGAATTATAATTACAATTTCTGTATATTCGTTTTCTTTGCTATTTGCATCAATCTCCATTCCAATTCCTTCACATAATCTTTTACATAAATATAATCCTATTCCTGTTGATTTAGTTTGATTTCTTCCATTTGTACCAGTAAAACCTTTATCAAAAATCCTGTCTATTTCACTCTTTTTTATTCCTATCCCATTATCTTTAATCTTTAAAATAATATTTTCTTTATTTTGAATTCCAGTTATTTTCACTACAGCATTATTATCATTTCTATATTTTATTGAGTTTGTAATTATCTGATTTAATATAAATTCAAGCCATTTTTCATCTGTATAACATTTTATATTTACATCTTTTAATTCTACTTTCATATTATTTTGAATCATTATTTTCTTATTTCTTGCTAAAACATTCTTTATTACTTCGTTTAAACTAATTTCTCGTATCATAAAATCATTTGAAACTTGATCCATTCTTGCATAAAATAAAGCTTGTTCTACATAGTTATTTACTTCTTCTATATCCTCATCAATTTTGTTTGTAATAACTGTCTTATTATTTTCACATAATAATTTTGCTGATGTAATGGGAATTTTTATTTCGTGTACCCAACTTTCTATATATTCTTTATAATCTTTTTGTTTTTCTTTTATATCAGTTACATTTTCTAACATTGACTTATTTGCTCTTTTCAAAATTTTATAATATGCTAATTTTTCTGCACCTCTAGGTTTTTGCCAAATTTCTGTTATTAAATACTTTTCAGGTAACTTATCCATAATTGTTTCAATATTTTTTAAATATTTACTTGTTTTATAATAAGATATTAGAAAGGCAGGTACAAAAAAAGTAAGAGTAATAAATATAACTATGAATATAGTTGAATATGTTAAGCTTATTGCTCTTAAATATGTTGATATTATTATGATATATATAGCAAGAGCTAATATATAATTTATTTTATCTTTTATATATTCAGATAATTTCATAATTTATAACCCTGTCCTCTCTTTGTTTCTATAAAATTGTCTATTCCTAATTCTTTTATTTTTTCTCTAATTCTTGTTATAATTACACTTAAACTATTATCATCTGCATAAACTTCATTGTCCCATAAATAATTTATAATATCTGCTCTAGGCACTATAATATCTTTGTGTTGTAATAAATAATATAATGTTTTTATTTCAGTTTTTGTTAATTCAATTTCTTTTTCTTGATATTTTATAGTTGATTTTAATATATCAAGCACTAATCCCTTATATCCTATTTTACTTTCCTTATTTTCTTTTTGATAAGTTCTATTTAGTAAATTTTGTATTCTTGCAAGTAAAATCGGTACATTATAAGGTTTTTCAATATAATCATCTCCACCTAGCATTATACCTTTAAGCTCATCCATTGAATTATTTCTACTTGTAACAAATATTATTGGTATATTTGATTTAGTTCTTATTTTACTACATATTTCATATCCACTCTTATTTGGTAAATTTATATCTAATAATACTAAATGGGCTTGTTCATCAATAATTTTTTGATGAGCATTTTCAAAATCTGTTACTAATTTTACTTGATGACCACTATTTTCTAACAATATTTTTAATTCTTCTCTTATTTCTTTATCATCTTCAACAATAATTATTTTAAACATAATAAACACTCCCATATTATTATATCATTATTATTTGAATATTAACATACATCTTTTTTATTATTAAAAATTCTATTCATATACTCATCTGGATAATTTTTGTCTAAAAATATATCTAAACGATTCTCTGGTTCTATATTATTTTTTCTTTCAGTTTGTCTGTCTGCTGCCATCCAAGAAATAGATATATCAAAAATAATAAATATTGAAAGAATTATAGTAATTAAATCAAAAGCTTTAATATTTGTTTTATCAATCATTTTGTTAAGAAATGGATCTATATATGTTATGTATAAGACACCACCAATCCCCCAATAAATACAATGCAATAAACTTGTCCTACCATTAATATTAAATGGTAGATAAGAGTAATCCCATGATATTGTTCCAAATGCTTTTTCTTGTATAAGTGAACAAAGATATTCTGTTATTCCTCCTAGAATCATAGTAATTAAAAATATTTGAATTTTATTTTTTATTTTTGTTTTACTTAATACAATATAATAACACATTGCCCCTATACCATAAACTGGTATAAATGGACCATATATTAGTCCTTGTCTAAGTTCAAAGTGTCCTTTTTGAAAAAATACTACTGTTACTTCAAATATAAAACCTGCAATACTTCCTATAATAAATACCCAAAATAATATTGTTAATTCTTTTTTTACATTTTTATCTTTCATATTTTACTCCGTTTTTTTAATTATTATATAATACTTTATTTTATTTTGGTATGGTTTTACCTTACATTAATATTACAATTTTGTAAGATAAAGCGAGGATAATTTTATATTCTAATTATCCTCACTTTATGCTTTGGTATAGTAACATATATAACTTTATTCAGCTATATATTGAACTCTAGTTATCTTCTGTTTATTTCTTGTTTTATTGCATAATTGTTTTGTAATAACCAATATCTTGTGATTAATAAAATTACTATTGGAATAACAGATAAAATAGGATTTACAAACGCTAATAATAATGCTCCAATTAAAAAACATATAGCTCTTTCTTTTAATCTATATTGATTGATTTTTAATTGTGCTTTCAATTCATCAGTTGACATTTGATGAAGTTCTTTCCCATTGTAAGATAACTTTCTATTCATGTACTTTCCTCCTTAAAATTATTTAACTAGACTGTTACTACACCTATATACAAACTGCTAATTAGCAGATTTACACTTTATTTATCTTTCATTTTCTTCTTGTTTTTCTCCTTTTTCTTTTTGCTTTAAATAGAACTTTCCATCTTCTGTTTTTCCAATATAATTATTTTCAATTAACGAATTTAAAGCATCTGCTTCACCTTTACCACTTGTTTTTATAAATATGCTCGTTGTTTCATCTATTGCACCATTTTGTTTTAATTTATAAGCTAATTTTTTCATTCTAATTAATGTGATTTTATTTACTATCATAATTTTTATCTCCTTTTTAAAAGAAAAATTTATTTTATGTTTTATTCTTCTTTGTTTTTATAGATTTTATATGATATTTTATATGAGATAAAAAACATTACTACCATAGCTAAAATCAATAATGCAATTCCAAATTTATTCATAAAACTTTCTATCATTTCTAAATTAATATTTAAATTAGTTTTCATAATTAAGAAACCAATTCCTAGTATTGCTAAAATTAATAAGAATAATAAAATGAACATTTGAATTCTTCCTTTTTCAGCTCCCCACTTATATATACTTGGAATTTGTATTGCTTGTATTAAAGATATTCCCCACATTCCACCTACTGTAGTTATAATTAAGCTTTCATAATTAATATTTATAAGTTCTTCTGGTCTTAGATAATTCATCATATATGCTACTAAAATTGTTAATATTATACCTAGTATTCCTCCTATTATTGTTGCACCTATAGCTAATATATATTTAGCTTTTATTATTTCTTTTTTAGAAGTTGGTAATCCTAATATATATTTGTTAGATTTAGATATTTCATCATAACTAAAAGTAGATAATGAAATCATCCCTAATATAGTACAAATAATTATTGGACCATAATTAATTGAACCTGTACTAATAATAGCTATTCCACAACAAAATATAACAATAATTAAAGATGCTTTATAACTTGATAAATTTAATAAATCTTTTTTTATTAACCCCTTTATCATATTCATTTATTTTTCCCCCTTTATATAAAATAACATTATTTCTTCAATTGATGGTTTATCAATAGTTGTAATATTGTATTTAATTTTTATATTATTTTTATTATTTGTTAATACTTCATACTGATATTTTCCTTTTTTATATGAAATATAATCTTTTTCATCTAATCTTAAAAAATCTTCTTTACTACATTTAATTATTCCATAACTTTCTAATAACTCGTCTGTTGGTAGATCAAATATTACTTTTCCATTTTCTATAAAAACAATATAGTCTGATATATGTTCTAAATCAGTTGTAATATGTGTTGAAAGAAGTATGGACCTTGTTTCATCTTCTTCAATATATTTCCTAAATATATCTAGTATTTCATTTCTAATAACTGGATCAAGACCACTTGTTGGCTCATCCAATATTAAAAGCTTTGGATTATGCGAAATTGCTGTAGCAATTTTTAATTTCATTTTCATTCCACTTGAAAATTCTTTAATCAACTTATTTGTAGGCAAATCAAATTGTTTTAATAAACTTATATATTTACTTTCATCCCATTCTTTATATATTTCTTTCATAATAGAATTAATTTGTTTTACATTCAAATATTCTGATAGAAAACTATCATCTAGCACTAATCCAATTTCTTCTTTTATTTCTTTTTCTTTTTTGGTTAATTCTTTTCCAAATACTTTAATGTTACCAGTAGAATTTGTAATATTTAGAATTGATTTAATTGTAGTAGTTTTTCCTGCTCCATTCTCACCAATTAATCCTACAATACATCCTTGTGGCACATTGAAACTAATATCTTTTAATTCAAATCCTTTATATTTTTTTGAAACATTCTGTAATTCTATATTATTTTCCATACTATATTTCCTCCTCAAATATCATTTTAAATAATTCTTTTATCTCTTCTTCAGAAATATTTGAAATTTTTGATATATCATAAATTTTTTCTATATAACATTGTATTTCTGTTAGTTTTTCTTCTTTTATTAATTCCAGATTCTTTGGAGAAACAAAACTTCCCTTTCCAGGAAGTGTTTTTATATATCCCTCTTGTTCCAGTTCATCATAAGCTCTTTTTACAGTTAAAAAACTAATTTTTAATTCATTTGCCATTGCTCTTACTGAAGGTAACATCTCTTCCTCTTTAAGTTCATTCGAAAATATAGCCTCCTTAATTGCAATTTTAATCTGTTCATAAATTGGTAATGTACTACTATTACTTAAAATAATATTCATTTTTTTCACCTCTTTTTGTTTCTGTTATATTTATATTATAACAGTTATAACAGTATGTCAATAGTTTTGAAAAATTTTTTTAAAAAAAGAGAATCATTATTTCTAATGATTCTCAATCGAAAATAAAAGGGGATGTTTTATACTATCTATTGAATAGTATTTGCTGTATTATAGTAGGCTTTTTTTGCTTTGTCAAATTGTGCTAAAATTTAATTTTCATAATTAAATTTTAATCTTAAATCTTCTTTTAATTTTTTTCTACTTGGATTTCCCTCTACTCTATATACTTTTTTGTTTTTTATATCATAAATAACAGACCAAACTGTATCAGCATTAGTTTTTCTATCATATTGACACATAAAGCCATATCTCCCTGATAGTATATCTTTTGCTAAATCAAATGAAAAATTATTTTTATTAGCAATTAAAGCATTATAGCCTACATTATATCTTTCTTCTGCTCTCCAATTATCTACATTATAATTGTTATATTTCTTCATATTTTCTGAATTAAATTCATTCGTTGCTATCACAAAGTTATCTTTTTCTTTTATCACTTCTACATTTTTTGCATTACATTCTACAACAGTAATATTACCTGTATTATCTGCAATAGTTAAAGTTTGTTGAGAAGCTATTGGAATCTGTTTTAAGGTTTGTATAGCTTCGTTAGTATTTTTACATTTTTCAAGTAAATATCTAACAAGTAATCCTGCATTAAATCCTGCTTTTATTATTGTCGGATAAACAAAAGTTAAACCTACTGATAATCCATATTCATTTATTCCATCTTCTATTTCAACAAATGCTGTTGTATTTCCATTAAAAGAATATACATTATCTAAATTATATAAACAATTCATATATAGTTTTTCTAACTCTACTAAAAAATCACTATTTCTACCAAATATTATATTGTTTTTATCTTTAAATGCAAAACAAGTACAATGGTTGTCAAATTCAAAACAATACATACTTAATAAAAAAGTACATAAATTATCATAAGAATCCTGTTGTCCATCTGCTATACCTTTTATTTCTTCTAATATTTCTGGATAATATTTTTTATAAATTGGTAAACACTTTTTTATAAATTTCTGTCTTTCTTCTGTAATTTTGAAGGTATGCTGATTGCTTATTATTTTATTATTTTTATATAATAAAGTTCCCCATTTATAACCTGCGTTATAATGATTTCCTTTAAATCTTCCATGATACATTTTTAAATCTCCTTACTTTAAATATTATTGTAAGTACTTACTATTTAAAGTTTAGAAAATTAAAAAATTATTGTCAATACTTTTGTTTACTATAATAATTTCTTTTTTAAAAAATAGATTAGTTAAACAACTAATCTATAATTATAATTTACAATAAGTTTTTCTTTTTAGCTAAGAAAATTCCAATAACTAATCCAATAAAAATAATTGGTGCTATTCTAATAAATACCCACTCAAAAGAATGAATAGCCACTCCTAAAACTGCTTTTTCTGGATCATTATAATTCCAATTTAAGTATGGACTATTTAATAAAATTAAAACGATAAAAATACCAACCATAATTACACATAATGAGATTAACAACCAGTAAATTATTTTTCTTCTCTCACTTTTTCTTTGCGATAGTTGTAAATTTATTACTTCTAATTTTTCAGAAATTGCTTTTAAATCATCTACTTTAGATTCAGAAATTTTTTCTCCTAGTAAAATACTTACAGTTGTATCTAAAACCTCTGCCAATTTAATTAGCATTTCTGCATCAGGAACAGATAATCCTTGTTCCCATTTTGAAATTGTTTGCCTTACTACATTTAGTTTTATTGCAAGTTCTTCTTGTGAAAGCCCTTTTGATTTTCTTAATGTTTTAATATTTTCTTTTAACATTTTACAACAGCTCCTTTCTACAATTATTATATAAAGAACTGTCTGTTGCTACAAGCAATGCTTTTTAACATTTGGAATATTTCTTTATAAATCAGTATTTTATCTCTATCATAACTTGTAATTTGTATTACTTACCATCAAAATAATTCAAATTACCAACAATTTTTTTAAAAGCAATATTAACTGTTTCTTTATAATTTTTTTCATTGTATCTAAACCATTCATCATCATCTGGAGTTAATCGAAGTCTTTCTTTTGTAAGTGTATATTTTGATTTTTTTACAACTTCAGGAGTTACTTCATCCCAGTAATAAAAGTTTCCTTCTTTTCCTTTATATGGATAAGCTACTGCTAGTTCAACTATAAATGATCCTCCATACATATTAAACTGAAATGATAAATAATCAACCTTCCCATTATCATATATTCTTTTAAAATGAGGAAAACTACCCTTAAAATTATATTTTTTTAATTCTGGAATAATAATTTTTTTTATTTCTGTGTTTACTAATTTTCTTAATTCTTCTCCCAATTTTAAAACCTCACTTTCAAAATACTATTTTACATTAGCATTATAATATAAAAAGCAGATAATTTCAATTTATCTGCTCTGTAATTACATATTTATCTTTCACTAACTTTTTTTATCCATAAATGATAAAATATTGTTCCCATCAATATACAAGCAATAGCTCCTATAATTCTTGCAATCCAAACATTTAATCCAATATTAGTAAAAAAGTTCAATGCGTGATTTCCAATATCAATAGATATAAATAAACAAATAATCCATACTATTGTTATATAAGTCTTGTTTTTCTTTTCCATTTTCTTTTCCTCCTTTAAACAGCTGAAACAAAAATAATAAGTAATAATGCAACTAGTACTATTAAAGCAATAATTAATTTTGTTAGGTTATTGTTAGTTGTAATTTTTTCTTCTACTTTTTCAACCTTTTGAGTTAATAAATCTTGAGTATTATTTCCAACAAGTTCATCAATACTAACTAACAATGTTTGTGAAAGTGCTATTAGCTGCTTCGTATCTGGTAAAGTTATATTTAGTTCCCAGTTTGAAATAGTTTGTCTTGTAACCCCGACTTTTTCTCCTAACTTTTCTTGTGAAAGATTTTGCTTTTTCCTTAATTCTAAAATTTTAGAACCTAAATCCATAAATACCTCCTTCTAGTTATAATTTTATAGTATCTCTTTAAAGGTTTCTACCAAATCTGTTTGGAAGTTTGTCAAAGATTTTTAACATTTATATAAATTACTCGTATAATGAACATGTAGTCCATTATACATTTTTTTATTCTTAAATT
>ERZ1673742.471-NODE-471-length-51803-cov-47.644740_pt1 | contig 51803 bp, 34 predicted proteins | sample MGYA00580208_ERZ1673742 | MGnify/ENA primary metagenome ERZ1673742 (study PRJEB41218, sample SAMN15661774) | gut metagenome | host: Homo sapiens | place: Canada: London | collected 2015-08-20/2019-03-30 | study: EMG produced TPA metagenomics assembly of...
AGCGACCGTCTGTCGTTTCCCTCTTTTTGTATCTATAATATAACATAAAATCAAGCCGGTGTCAAGTCCGGACAAGTTGCATTTCTCCCGATAATATGCTAAAATATTCACGAGGGAAACCTTGGACGATAGGCGGTCAATTCATCTTCCGAAAGTGCGTTGCACTTTGAAAGGAGGTGAAGCTGTGTACATAACTCTGGACAACTTAATTCAGATTGGTATTTTCCTAACGGGATTTACCGTTATGATATTCAGTGTCATTTCTTTTGTTATAAATTTTACAAATAAAAAGAAATAACCGCCCAAGCTACCAACTTAACGGTTATTTCATGCCTTAATTTTTGGAGCGACCGTCTGTCGTTTCCCTCTTTTTGTATCTATAATATAACATAAAATCTAGTCGGTGTCAAGTCCGGACAAGTTGCATTCCCCCCGATAATATGCTAAAATATTCACGAGGGAAACCTTGGACGTCAGGCGACCGGGTGCCCCGGTTCTCTGTTCCGCCTTTTAACAACATAATGTATGCTACACTTTTTTTGACGGCGGATTTAAATGTCGAAACTATAAAAAAGCAGCTCTATCTCCCGAAGTGCGAAAGCGCTTTGAAAGGAGGTGAAGCTGTGTACATAACGCTAAGTAATTTAACACAGATAGGAATATTTCTTACTGCTTTCACAGTTATGATATTCACAATCATTTCTTTTAATAAAAAGAAATAACCGCCCATGCTGCTAACCTGAGGCGGTTATTCTTTAACTCAATCTAGGGAGCGACCGTCTGTCGTTTCCCTCTTTTTGTATCTATAATATAACATAAAATCAAGTCGGTGTCAAGTCCGGACAAGTTGCATTTCCCCCCGATAATATGCTAAAATACTCTCGAGGGAAACCTTGGACGATAGGCGGTCAATTCATCTCCCGAAGTGCCAAAGCACTTTGAAAGGAGGTGAAGCTGTGTACATAACGCTAAGTGATTTAACACAGATAGGAATATTTCTTACTGCTTTCACAGTTATGATATTCACAATCATTTCTTTTAATAAAAAGAAATAACCGCCCATGCTGCTAACCTGAGGCGGTTATTCTTTAACTCAATCTAGGGAGCGACCGTCTGTCGTTTCCCTCTTTTTGTATCTATAATATAACATAAAATCAAGTCGGTGTCAAGTGCATCGCCCTGCATAATCCGAAGAACCGCCCCGATTAAAAGGCGGTTTTCCTCACAGGCCTTATATACTTCCAGTATCTCCTGCAGTCGTGATAGAAGTAGAACACCCTGCCCTGCGTTTTGTCAAGCTCATAGCCCGACTTTTCATAGTCAAAGTCTTTCATAGCCTGCTCAATTTTCGCTTCAACAGCACTGTTTTCGGTCTGAAAGTCGAACGGTCCGTGCTCAAACACGATATACTCGCCCTCAGGCACGTCCATAATCTGCATCTGCCTTGGTATCTCTCCGCTGTAGTCGGCAGGAAGCCTTACGCCGTAAGCCTCAGCCAGCGGAATGCCCCAGCTGCATATTCTTCCCTCAGGCTCGTTTATGTACGCCATGACCTGACCGCTTCCGCTGTTCGCCTCATTACCGCCCATATCGTCGAGCTTACCCTTGATACTGTCAAGCAGTCCGCATATCGTTTCGCAGTCCTGTCCGGGAATATGACTCTGCTTTTCCCAGAAGTCGAAATACCCTATACTCTCGTAGTTTCTGATATGCAGGAATTTATGAGCCGGGATAGTTACGAAATACGCCTTAATATCACTGTTTGTCTGTGCCATACCTGTTCCTCCTATGCCTAAAAGATAGCAGTCGAAAGGTCTTATAGCTGTGCGGAGAATTACAGGCACAGGGTGTGAGCGGTAAGCGCTCGGAGTAATTCCGTATGCCGCTTTGAATGCCCTTGTGAACGCCTCGTGAGATGTAAAGCCGTAGTCAAGCGCAATATCAAGTATGCCCTTGTCGGTATCTCTCAGCTCCCTCAGCGCAAAAGCAAGCCTGCGGTATCTCATATAATCCCTGAGCTTCATTCCCGATATTTTGCTGAATTTCCTTGAAACATAGTATTCCGAGTAGCCAAGCGTCTGCGACAGCCTGCCGAGTGTCAGCCTTTCGTCCTCGCCGCTTCTGATACACCTGTCTATGTCGTCAACAATATTCTGAATATTCATACACCATTCGTTTATCTCACTCATCTGTTTTCCCCCTTACAGCCTTCTTCCGTCTTTTCGACTGTATTCATTTTATCACAAACGAGAAAGCTGAAACTTGATACGGCTTGCTGTTTTTACTGAAGGCAGCACAGTATTTTCATATCAGATCAAGATAAGTCTTGAGATCGCCGACAAACTGATTTCCGCACCGTGCAAGCTCACCGAGCACTCGATCGGTTCCTTTTTCGGTCGTATACCAGTTTTCTTTGGTGATGTTATAGCAATGTACGGGGCAGACCGTCATATCAACATTTGGGAAAGCCATTTGATACAGCATTAAGCATCGGCGAGCATGAAAGGCTTTACAAACAATTATACCGCTTTTTATCATTATGCCCTTTTCATCAACGGCTTTACGAGAGAGAAATGCGTTATCACGGGTATGCCCCGACTTGCTTTCTTCAATGATCGCAGTCTGCGGAACGCCGTTTTTTACGAGTACATCTGTAAAAAACTCGCAGTCTGACCGGTAATCGCCACTATAAATTTCCGCTTTTGAGCGGACGCCGTGCCATTTTTCCTCTTTAACGCTTACTCCTCCTGACGGGACTATCCAATCAGTCAAACCTTGTCGGTATAATTCTGCGGCATATTCGGGCTGTTCAGGGTGTGAGCCGCCCGGCAGAAAAATCGCATCGACCTTTTGAGGTTCTCCTGACACAAAGATATAATCTGAAATATCTGTGATGATCCGGTTTGGCATAGGGGTTCTCCTCTTAGTTTTTTTGTAAAAGAAAAATGCGTGATCGATACAGCTTGCTGTTTTTACTACTCTTCCGGCGTAAAGAACACATTCCCGTCATCGTCTGTCGTAAATACCGTGAAGCCGGTATAGCACACATTTCCGTAAATGTCGTTTATAACAAAGCTGTATCTGTAGTCGCCTGCAGGCAGATTGACAAACTCTATCATATTATCGCCGCTGTAGGTGCATTCATCGCCCTCCGCCTTGCCTGCAAAGTTGCCCTCGCTGTCGTAGGTGTTGAATATCGGCACTATGACATCTCCCTCTTTAAGCGGAACAACACTCCTTGCCGACTCGCCGTTTTCGTTTACGCCGTCCCATGTTCCAAGCGCCGTTATGTCATACGCATTGCCGTCCTGCGTCATAGCTATACGCAGATTTGTTTCCTTGCCGTTGAGCTTTACGGGTGATGTGTAGACCGAGCTGTTTCCGTTCTTCTCCACTATGAACATAGGGATAAGATTATTCTGGATCATATACCACTGCCCGCTGAAATTATCCTCAACCAGTCCCGATGAGAAATCGACCTTTGTACTCTGGTCAACGCCGAATTCGATAAGCTCACCCGTTTCCTCGTCAACACGGTAAACCGAGCAGTTTACGCTCGCAAGGTTGTTTATAGTATCGTCCGTAACATTGAAGTAGAACGTTCCCTCATCGTCAAGCACAGGTCCGACATCTATCTGTACACTGCTCTTATCACCGCAGAAGCCCATGTTGTCGGTCTTGTTGTTGTAATGCTCCCAGTTGCTCTCATAGTCGGAATAATCCCCGTCGCTCCAGTACACCGCACCGTCCGCAAGCCATGTTTTTTCACCGCTGTACCCGTCCGTACTGCCGTTTTGTGCGCCGTAGGCTATTCTGTCAACAAACGTCATATAGTACGGACTTACGCACACCTTGCCGAATGTGGCAAGCTCGGCAGAGCCGGAAACGCCGAACGGATAGTAGGTCGAAAGCCCTGTTGAGCCGTCCTTGTCCTCGCCGTAGATGTTATACACTACCGCCTTTTCAAGCGCCGACATAACCTTGTCCGCCTTGTCGCCCGATACCGTAGCCGCTATCATAGAGCCGAGATCCACCATGTTGGTATATCCCTCTGTATCGTTGTTACTGCCGTATGCTCTTACGGTATAGATGCTTCTTACCGCATTCGCAAGCAGTGCAGGGTCGGAAGAAATATCGTTCATTTCCTCGGCGGCATCATTCACCGCCTTTACAAGTTCGTCTATTCGGCTGAGATCCGTTATCGAAAGCGTAGCCTCGCCGCCTGCACCGATAGCCTCGCACGATGCCATAAAGCTGTCAGCGACCGTCTTTCCGAGTTCGGCTGTATCCGCTGTCGGATTACTTTCCATAAAGCCTGCTATCTCGGTATAATCCCAGCCGTAGCCCGGTTCTGTTTCTTCCGATGCAAACATATAGTCAGCGTGCGGAACAAGCATATTCGCCGTTTCTACCGTTGCCATAAGGCAAGCGTCAAAGCCGATGAACGCAAACTTATCCGTCATCTTGTCATATACAGATGTAAGCGCAGTGTCTATTTCCTCAAGCGACAGCGAATCGTTCTCGTTAAGCTCGTCGAAGCACACGCCGCTTATACTTCCTCCGCCGTGATTCCAGAAGATAAGCCCCATTTTAGCCGCCGCATAGTTTTCTATACCCCAGCTTAAAAAATCGACAAGCACATCCTCCTTGCCCATATTGACAGATTCTTTTTCTTCGATAAGGCTTATTTCTCCGCCCGTTACAACATAACGCTGTGTCTTTTCGGCAGAGATGCCGTATGTATCCGCCCACGCTCCCGCACCGCCCGTCTGAATGACGAATTTCACGTTCTCGCTTTGTGACCCTGCGATCATTTCCTCAATGTCGCCGCTTGCAAGCCCGTTCTCGCTTTCAAGGTCGCTTCCGCACATATAAACGAATACCGTCTGTGTGCCGTCCTCGCCCATAGGTTTTTCGGCTTCACGCTGTTTTCTTGCAATGCTTATCCCGTCCGAACCGCTGAACGTCAGCTTTGACGCACGACTGCCCGTAACACTTCCGTCATATTTATTATCACTGTCTTCACTGCTTTCCGCATTGCCGCCGTCACTCGTCTGCCTGTTGTCGCTTGCCGTGCTGTCGGAAATCTCCTCCTCATCGTCAAGGCAGCCGCTCGATAGCACAGCCGTTGCAAGTACCGATACCGCAAGCAGTGTCCGTAATATCTTTTCACTTGTTTTTCTCATAAGCACTCCTTTTCTCTTAGCCGTAATTATAACCATATTCTCACATATTAATTATAATCGTTTTTCTCGGCAATTGCAACGAAAAGGCACAAACGGTATTTAATCGGCTGAAAACGGTAATTCTCCTCCCAAGCCGCCCTAAACTTCCAAAACCGCACTATCCCTCTCACTTTTCGTAATGCTAACATCTGTATTCTCCGATATGATTCTGTATCCGCACTATCCCGCCCACTCCACTACGAATATTCCTACAATTCATCACAACCGCATATAAACTGCAAACACCAAACTTGGCTTATAAACACTTTGCCGGTTTCGCAAAATGTAGCAAATCGCTATCACCCTTGCCTCCCCTCGAAAAAGGGGAGGTGGCTTGACGGCAAGGCACAAGCCTAATTTTACAGCGTTTTTATGCGATATATCCGACTTTTATAATTACTAAGTCGGTCTGCCGTCAAGACGGTGGGGATTGAAGTTGATAGAACTTCTATCCCTAAAACTTCTAAGCGTTCACAATCACAACTCGTCCCACACCAACCCTTCCAAAACCTCAACCACCAAAGTAAGTCCTAACTAACCTAATTTTTACAAAAAAATTTTCAAAAACCTCTTGACAAACGCCGAAGTATCGGTTATAATAAAATCAACAAATCAGTAAACGTTACTGATTTCGCTAATAACAATAAGAAAATAATGATTTTATCACTATGAAAGGATAGGTAATTTACTATGAAAAAGTGGGTATGTCCGGTATGCGGTTACGTTCATGAGGGAGATACACCTCCCGAGTTCTGCCCCCAGTGCAAGGTTCCCGGCAGCAAGTTCACAGAGCTTAAGGAAAACGATAAGCTTGTGTTTGCAGACGAGCACAAGGTAGGCGTTGCAAAGGCAGTTGAGGATGAAGAGATTCTTGCAGGCTTAAAGGCTAACTTCGAGGGCGAATGCACAGAGGTAGGTATGTATCTCGCTATGGCAAGAGCCGCTCACAGAGAAGGTTACCCCGAGGTAGGCCTTTACTACGAAAAGGCAGCTTGGGAAGAGGCTGAACACGCAGCAAAGTTCGCAGAGCTTTTAGGCGATGTTGTAAGCGCATCGACTAAGGAAAACCTCGAAAAGAGAGTTGCCGCAGAGCACGGCGCTACACAGGGCAAGCTCGACCTCGCTAAGAGAGCAAAGCAGTTAAATCTTGACGCTATCCACGACACAGTTCACGAGATGGCTAAGGACGAAGCAAGACACGGCAAGGCTTTCGAAGGTCTGCTGAACAGATACTTCAAGTAAGCGGCGGCTGTGAGCCGCACCAGATTCGCCGTTCCGGCTGTTTCAGTTCGGCTAAGGTTACGTTACCGGCGGATATTAACGTTATAAATATACAATTAAGGGTACTGCCATATTCTTCGCAGTACCCTTTGTTTTTACGGCTGTGAGCCGCACCGGATTCGCCTTTTTCAAAATTCTGCTTACCGCAGGACAGCGAAACGGCGTATCATAAAAGCAATAAACAAATCAAGCCGTAAGCACTCTTGCTTACGGCTCAGTTTGTTCTTATAGTAAAAACGCATCCGATACACAAAAAAGAACACCGGTCGCCCGGTGTTCTCTTTTTTACTGTCAGCTTATTTGGCTGTATTCACATTCGCATAAGTAAAAGTGCTTGTATTTGCACCCTTATAAGACGCAATCCTTACCTTATACACGCTTCCGGCCCTGAGTCCGTCAATAGTGACAGTAGCATTCGTACTGCCCTTTAACGTCTTTTTGACCCACTTGCCGCCTTTGTAAATTTCAACCTTATATCCGTCTGCACTGGCGTTTTTACCCCACTTAACGGTTATCGAGTTGCTTTTTGCCGATACAACCTTGACATCGGTTACCGGTGAAAGCACTGCAGTAACCGTAGTATAGCTGTAATCGCCGTACAGATTGTCCTTATACGCTCTTACCCTTACTTTATATGTGCTGTAAGGCGTAAGTCCGCCAAGCACAGCCATTGCTGTCTTATTATCGGTTATGGTCTTTTCGACCCACTTACCGCCGATATAATATTCTACGTTATATCCGTCAGCGGTTGCATCCGCATTCCATATAACAACCGCCTTTGAGTCAACTGCGCTCTTTACCTTAAGACCGCTGACCTTTGTCGGAGCGGTAGTGATATAAATATCGTCGAATGTACTCTGAAGCTCACCCTTATAAGCCTTTATTCTGACCTTGTAGGTTTTGTAGCCCTTAAGCGAGCCTATTGTAACGGTAGTTTTGCTATTACCGGTCAGCGTCTTTTCGTTCCACTTACCGTCTGCATAGTACTGAACGGTATAACCGTCCGCACTTTCGTTCTTATCCCATTTAAGCGTAAACGAAGAAGATGTTACTGTCTGCGTAATACCCGTAACTTTTGACGGGAGCGTATCGATATAGCCGTATGTATACGGGCTGTAAAGGTCGCCCTTATATGCGCTTACCCTTACTTTATATCGTGTTCCTGCACAAAGTCCGTCTATAACCGCCGCTATATTATTGTTGCCGGTAACAGTCTTTACGGACCACTGATTATCAATGTACCACTCTACCTTGTAGCCGTCCGCTCTGGTGTTTCTGCTCCAGCTTATTCTTACCGTTTCATCGGTAGCCTTCACCGTATTTATATTCCATACGGGAGAAGGAACAGTATCAACATAGAAACATCTGAACTTGCCGGTGAATCTTCCTGCATAAGCCGCTATCCTTACCTTATATTTAAGGCCTGCAGAAAGACCGCTCAGCTTTGCCGCTACTCTGTCGCCGTCCGTGCTGAAGCCGATCTGCTTCCACTGATTGCCGACATAGCATTCGACATAATATCCGTCAACGCCGCTTATATTCTTCCAGCTTATATCGACTTCATTGTATGTTGTCTTTTCAACCGCTATTTCTTCCACATCGGGAATAGGCTTTACGGGAACACGGTTTCCGATATATGAATCCTTACATCTTGTGCATTCAAATACGCTGTAGCCTTCGTTGCGATAGTCAGGCTCAACTACTTTGATTACAACATAGTCGTGACCGAGAGGTTCGCCATACTCCGCTCCGCATATTTCACACTTTGCCTTTTTGGTGCAGGTAGCCTCTCCTCCGGAATGCTCACATTCGGTTATCGTAGCCGTTACAACGTCCGACTTCATCGAAACTCCCGCCGTTGTAGCATTGCTGTAGGTAAGACGGCAGTAGTACCTGCCCGTTGTGAGATTTTCGAGCGACAGCTTTCTGTCTGTAGCGCCCTCTATCTCTGTTTCGTTGCCGTTTTCATCAATGGCGATCCACTGATAAGCAACATTTGCGTCGACCTCGCCTGAATACCACGGCTCTGCATTTATTTGAAGTGACGGTATGTCGCCCGGATAATAGCCGTTGGTGTAATATACAGTATCAATCGGCTTGATTATCTGCATCGGACACACCCGTACCGTAAGTCCGTTTGTCGATGATGCCGTTGCCTTATTAAGACTGTATATATCTATCCACTCTTTTGTTCCTCTGTCCTGTACCCAGAAGCCGGGATCGATATAATCGGCTATCACCTTATTCGGGGCATTAGTTATGATTTCGGCAAACCCACCTGACGAAATGGATACATTACCGCCGTTTATAGTAAGGCAATTTATATTGTTTGCGGCCATTGTAACATTTCCGCCGTTTATGGTCACATTGCTGCCTGTTGCAAGCCCGTCAAATGTGACATCACCGCCCCTCACTATGAATGCGTCTTGATTCTCAAACGCTGTCACCGCACAACGTCCCGTAACCGTCAGCTTTGCCTTGCCGTTTATGATGATCGGACGTGAGAACGCTGTACGAACTGCGTACTTGAGCGTGAAGTTACCTTCGGTTATGACTAACTGACCGCCGTATCCGTTCTTGTTATAAAGCGGATATAAGGTACAGCCCTCGTTTTCGCTCTTCTGAGCGTCTTTCGCAGCCTCGTCAAGATTGTTATAATACTTGACATCGTCGCCCTTTGTTATCTTTGCATTGAACTTGCTCTCGCATATCTCGCAATATGTCGGCTCGGTAATATTACCTGCGGTTTCCTTGTCCGCTGTAGGATCGACCACCTGAGAATGATCACAATCAACAAGGTCTATGCTTACAGTGTTCGACTTTATTTCATAGCCGTCATCGGTAATAACTACGAAGTATATCTTGGCAGCAACGCTGTTGCCCGCCTTATCAATTATTTCGTCTGCCGACAATTTAGCGTCCTTTACAAGTGCGCTTAAGCTGCTATAAATTATATCTCCGCTTACATAGGAGTTTATACCGTATCTCTTACTTACATACGAGTCGTTCAGGTTCGAGCCGTGAGCAAGAGCAAGGTTGAACTTCAGCGTGGGGTTTGCGTTGCTGTTGCGATACAGCTTGTTTATTTCTGTGCTAAGCGTTGCGCTCTTTATCGGCGCTTCTTCTACATTCACCGGTTTATTGTCGTTATTCACACTGCTATAAACGCTCTCTGCACGTTCTGCAATTGAAAGCCATGCACCGCCGTCCTTTTTATATGCATAACCGTCAGCCAGAACAGATTCAAGACTGCCGTTTGCTATCTCGATGTTGTAGAATTTACCGCCGCTGATTTTTGCTTTAGCGTTACCTATAATGGTCAGAGCGTCTATAACGCCGCCGCCTATTTCTGCATCGCCGTCTATGTAAACCATCACCGATGTGAATTCACCGCCGTTGATGATTAACTTTGAGTTTGCGTAAGCTTTAATAGGCATCCGCATTTTGCCATCGCCGCCTACGGTAAACATACCGCCGTCGGATACTTCTACAGGTGCGTTGAAAGCAAAAGTGCCACCCAGTTTTTTACCGTTCAGTGCAAGCGTTACATTGCCGGTAATGGTAACGCCCTGTGTAAGTTCGCTGTTTGTAATATCCTTATACAGCGTTACAGTAGCCGTACCTGCCTCGTTAGCCTTGGCAAAAGCGTCATAAATATCGCTGAACAGATCTGTCTGCTCGCCGCCGTCAGCCGTATAGCTTACAGTTGCAGCGATTTCCTCATTGCAGTAAGGACAAAGGTTTCCGTCAAGCGCATAACTGTCGTTTTCGTCCTTATGGTCGCACTTTATAACATTAAGATAATTGGCTTTGGTCATGCTCTGAATTTCAGCATATTTGAAACCTGAACCGACAATCGCATTTAAGCCTATAACTCTGCTTCCGCTCGCAATTGCCCTGCCTAAAGTATAATTGCTTTCATTTTCGCAAGTGAAGATGTTGAACGTACCGCTTACTATAGAGACATTATATCCGCTTCCACCGGTCGTGTCTGCTTTCATGCTTAAATAATCGGCATTAACATCATTGATGACCGTGTCTCCGCCGTTTATCGTTATTGCGCCGATATTAGCACCATCGGCACTAACCTTTCCGGAATTTACAACTAAATAATTCAATGTGGCTTTACTGTCAATTAAAACATTGGCATTCTCACCCGATACCGTTACACCGGTAAGTGAACTTGAGGCTGCTTGCGATGCCGTAAACGTTATATCTCCGCCCTTGACATCAAACGCAAATGTTGTGGTGCCGTCATTTTTATTTAAATCAACGGTAAATCTACCCTTGCTTATGTCAAATATTTCACCATCATTAACACCACTGTAGTCTAACAGCTTTAATGTACAGCCTTCGCTTTCCTCGGCAGCGCCGATAGCGTCATTCCAGTTTTCGTAATACGATAACGTGCCGTCAGACAGCTCTACCGAAGCCGTTAGTGCTCTGTTGCATATACCGCACACACAACCGTTATCGTCACATTTTACGCTTTCGCCGGGGTGCTGGCAGGTAGCTACTGTAAGCGTTACCACATTCGACTTATAATCATATCCGTCATAGGTAAATATGCAGTAATATTGGATTTCTCCGTCTTCTGCCACCGCTTTATCAACTTGATCGCCAAGTAAATAACAGTAACCGTTTAATAATTCTGTTTTTTCGCTTATTACCGTTCCGTCAATTAAGCATCCGGTAATATAGAGTGTTTCATTTCCCGAATATGTCACATCGGCCGCGAAAGTTGAAGCCTTTTTACCGTTACGGTATATTATCGGTGACTCATTCTCAGCGGAAATTGTTGCGCTCTTTATCGGTGCTTCTTCTACGGATAACGCTCCTTTAGAACCGCCCAAATAGCTATCTTTTTCACGCTCATCAATCGAAAGCCAAGTGCCGTCAGCATTTTTATACGCATAACCGTCTGCCAGTACAGATTCGATTGCCTTGCCGTTGTACATAAACAAATACTTGAATTTACCGCCGCTGACCTCTGCTTTACCCGTACCATAAACGGATAAGCAGTCTATTATACCATCCAGGATTACCACTTCACTGTCTGAAAGGGCATACACATCGTAGTATTCGCCGTTTGTAATGGTTAATTTTGAGTCCGGCTTAGCTTCAATTGCGCTCCATACTTTACCGTTTCCATTCACGGTAAGCGTGCTGCCACAAATATATATTTTTTTTGCTTTATCCGTAGCGCCCAATGTTTTGCCGTTCAGTGCAAGCGTTACATTGCCCGTAACATTTATTTCATGTGCAATTTCACTGTCTGCAATATCCCTGCACAGCGTTATTGTAGCCGTACCTGCCTCATTAGCCTTGTCAAAAGCGTCGCATATATTGCTGAACAGCTCTGTCTTTTCGCCGCCGTCGGTATAGCTTACGCTTGCGGCAAACTCAGAGTTACAGTATTTGCATATACCGCCCTCATTAAAGGCATAACTGCCGTCCTCATTCTTATGCTCGCACTTTGTGACCAGATAATACCTTCCGTCATCGTCACCGGGAGCTAAATAGCTTTCTTCGGCTATATCACTGTATAATAAAGCCGTCACTATTTTCTCCGCAGTCGGATCTGACGGGTTATCATACCTTATAACACGCACACCGCTTGCAAGCACGTCCTTCAGCTTAAACGGTTCGAAAACGACATTGCCGTAAGTACCGCCGCCTATAGTCACCTTTGCGTCGGTTGTGGCATTGGCTATAAACAATTTATCAGCACCCGCATTATTGTCGGCATTTACGCCTTCGCTGATGTTTACAGTACCGCCTGATATAATAATAGTACCAAATCGGGTACCTGAACCTTCAGGCAGCGTAAGTGAGCCGCTAATCATATCTATAGAGCAATTGATTAACATATGACCTTCGGCAATAACATCGGCACCTTCAATACATATTTTTCCGCCGGAAGCACTGATGACACAATTATTATTCATTGCGGTAATCGTAAACTGACCGTTTGACAGTGTAACATAGTCCTTAATCTTACCGCTTGTTACAAGAGTGAAAACACAGCCCTTGTTTTCAGCCTTATCGGCATATAATAAGCCTTCCTCAATGCTGTCAAAATATTCGTTAGTAGTACCGTCGGCTGATGTCACCTTTGCATAAAGCACAGCACCGCACGCACACTTTGTATTTGTCTCGTTGTATGTATGAGTATGCGCTACAACTGTGACATTTGTAAGTCTTCCGCCGATTGTCTTCGCACTGCCGTCAACTATACTTTCGGGGAGAGTTGTGAATTCTTGTACGGTCGCAAATGCATAACCCTTTGCAAGCAGATCGTTTACAGGTGTGCGGTTGCTTTCCTCGCCGCAGATGGTGTTGTACCTTCCGCCGTATAAAGCTACACCGCTTGCGTGTGCAATATAAACATTCTCAAATATGCCGCCGTATATTTCGACACACTTAGCACTGTTAATGACTAAATTGAGTACATCTGCGGCTGAACTGCCGCCGTCTGCAGTACCGTTTATAAGCGTACCGCCGTTTACACTAAAAGGTGCGTCTATGCATCCGTAGTAGGTGCTTTTCCTGCTGTCCTTAAGGTACAGCACACCACCGTTATTTACACTTATATCCGCCTCTCCGCCGAGTGAATATCCGTTCACATCGACAGTAACCGTTGCCTGACCGATTTCTACGCTCTGCGTGATCTCGCAGTGCTTATACAATGTCAGCGTACAACCGTTGTTTTCCGCCGATAATGCCGCAGTAAAAGCGTCGTCTATATTATCGAAATACTTCGCTGTTCCCGCACCCGAAATGCCCGCAGTAAGCTGATATTTGCAGGTAGAGCATACACCTGTTTTGCTGTCAACATCCGTATGACCGCACCGCTTACCGCAAATCGTACACTTGCCCGTTGTGCTGTCGTAACTGTGACCTTCATGTGGTATTACAATAACAGTTGTTGCAAAACCGTCTTTCAACAGTGTTTTTGAGCCGTCTATCGGCTCAGGATTGGGAGACTTCATAAACATACGGTTCTCAGCCAACAAAGTCAGTATTTCTGCGTTTGCTCTGTCCCCGCCGCCGTTATAGCATATTGTTTTGAAAGCTCCGCCGTGAAGAATTACGTCACTGCTTGCATCGTTTATATTGAGTGTTATAGAAAATGTACTATAGCAGTCAAATGTACCTGCACCTACCGACACAGTTCCCATAGCGCCGCAGTTTTCGTCAAATGTCAGCTTACCGCTGGCCGCTACATTGAAATCGCCATAAATACGATTATTTTTTCCCGATCCCGTAACGGTTATATCTCCCGAAACAGTTAACGTACCTACATTGGCTTTCTCAGCGATCCACAGCGTGAACTTACCGCTGAGCGTTGTATAGCTGCCTGTATAATTCTTGTATACTTTTAATATACAGCCGGTGTTTGCGTCACTGTCAGCCGCTTCAAAAGCCGCTTCCATCTCAGTTTCCTTATAAACAGAAGCTACAGCCCCGTCCTTTACGATAACAGCCGCATACTGATATTCACACTCTGTACACTTGCCCGTGTCAATGTCAACATCGCTGTGAGTGCATACATATCCACAGCCGCACTTGCCGTCAACATAGGTATGGCTGTGGTCTTTGACTGTCAGCGTTTCACTGCTTGATATTTCCTTAACGTTTGCGTTGAAAAGAGTTCCGTCAGTCTTGAAGAAAGCCTTACCCTCTCCGAGCATATCGTATAATGTCTTGCTGTCCCTGGCGTAAAGTCCGGCTGGATATGCACCGGCTTTCAATATAACCGTACTCGAATCATATACATAGATCGAAGTGTCTAAAACTACATCGCCGTCTATTATAAGCGTACCGCCGGCGTATGAAGCGTCGTTTGTCGGATATACATTACAACCGAGCATAACTGGATTGCCGCTGTTTTTGATCGTAAGCTTTCCGTTTTTGCAAGGAGTAATACTCCGGATATTTAATCTGCGTCCGTTTAAGTCAATTGTAAGTTCTCCGTATAAGTCATACTGAGCGCTTGGTTTAGAATAATCCTTAAACAGCTTTATCGTGCCGCTTCCGTTGTATTCATTCAGTAAAGAGTGAAGCTCATCGGTATCTACATACTGTAAGTTTCCGTTCTTGTCTGTATAGAGTGCGACAGACACAACCGCACCGCAGATTGAGCAGATGCCGGTGTCCGTGTTTATATCACCGCCATGCTCGCAGGGCTTTCCGCACTCCTCGCACTTGCCTGTTCCACTGCCGTATTTGTGGTCAGCGTCAGTATGCTCAACAACAGTAAGCGCAACGGAATAACCCATACTTCCATATTCTTTATAAAGATCAAGATAATTGCCGTTATCTTCACGTCGCAGTGCCTGCCGGGTAACATCAAGAAGATTGCCTAATTTCAGAGCGCCGGAATTGTTTTGGCAATGATATGTCAGCCCACCTAACTTCATTCCCGTAGCGAGCTTTACAGATGTCGTTGTAGTTCCGTCATCATTCACGGATGCTATCACAGTCAACTGTTCTGTAGTTACTTTTGCGCCATCGTTTACAGCAAGCCGTGCACTGTCCTCAACAAAAATTGTATTAAATTCTACATTTGCTTCGCTGTCAATTATGAATGATCCGCCGCCTTTGCGAACATACACCTGCGTAACATAACTGCCCGCTGTGCCGGTTAATGTAAGCGTGACGTCTTTGTTGACCCCAAGTTTGATATTGTTCAGCTTGTGACCGTTAAGGTCAACCATAACATTGTGTTTTACATCTATAGTATCTAAAGTTGCAGTTGCCGATGTATCGCCGATATCCTGATAGATCTTAACATAGTTTCCGGTATCGGCAGTAATGCTGTCAAGGCAGTCTGCGAGCGTGTCATAGCCTGTCGGCGCATTGCCGTCTGTGCTGATCGTAGCAACAAACTGACGCTCACACTTGTTACACTTACCCATGCCAATGTCAATATCGCTGTGATCACATAACGCTCCGCAGTTTGTGCATTTACCGTCGGAATAACCGTTTTCATGTGCACATTCTTTATATGTAAATGTAAATTTTTCTGTAACAGTTTCTGTGCTGTCACCGTCTGAATAGGTTATATCGCAATACAGAACATAATTTCCGGCAGGAATATTATCCGCAAGCTTGAATTCGCCGTTGCTTCCGGATACTGCCGCACCGAGCTCATCTGCACTGTATGCACTGTTCGTACTGTACCAGTTATAGCTTATGCTTTCACTGTCAACCGTATAGGTGCTTACAAGCTTGTAATTGTCCTTCTCTTCCTGCGAAGTGTTTGTATAGAAAACCGTTCTGTTTGTGTTGTCACCCTGTGTAACCTTGTTGAAACGGTTTGCATTCGACTTTACCTGAACGGTATTGGATACAATATCTCCGCACTTTATTGTAAGAGTATTATCAGTGTCGTATGTAGTCGAAAACTCGGTATCGCAGACCATGCACACCCAGCCGTAATCGGTCTTGATTATGCTTGCTGATAAATCGGGTTCATCGCCGCCGAAATAGCCTCTTGCGTCTGCAAACTCTTCATCGCTCATATTCTTCAGAGTAATATCAAAGTAAACCGTACCCTTGAGCTTGGTATCAGTCATGTCCATGCCTTCAATTATTTCATACTCTTCCGTCTTGAATATTCCTGTCTGCTTTCCGAGTATTATACGGGGAGAAGTATCAGGCTTTATAACTACCGTCTTAGCGTCCGCTCCGTCAATCTCATAATAGCCGCCGTTAAGCTTGACCTCGCCTGTTACAGCACTTTCCGAAGCCTTGGACTCGGTCGAACCCTTTACTACAAATTCGTCCTCGTCTATTGTCGGTACAGTTTGACCGATAGCGTATGAACCGCCCGTAGTATATACCGAGCCTGTACCGCTCATTATAAGGTTTACTTTGTAAATGCCATACTTAGCACCATAAGCAGTGACCTTACCGCCGCTTATTTCGGCATCCATTCCGTCGCCGTTGTTTCCGCTGTAGTATATTCCGACTCTTGCTGCATTGCCTTCAGGCACAGTAATACTGCCGTTTCCGCTGACGGAAATTTTGTCGAAATTACTGGTAAGCAATATTGCACTGTTTAACGTAGATTCATTAGCACAACCTACTGCAGTAAGACTGCCGTTGCCGTCAACAGTAATACTGCCGCCGACATTGACAGCCACACCCTCAAAAGATGCAGTTGTCGCATTTGCGTTCAGCACACCGTCATTATGTATTTCAAGCGAATTTGTCTTTACAGTACCTGTTGCGTTTACTGTACCGCCGTTCAGGATTATTGATCCGCCGAGAGAGCGTGCCATACTGTCTGTAGATCGGTTCTCTGCATTTAGCACACCGTCGCCGCTGATCGTCATAGTGCCGTCACAGTTAGCATCATTCGTATTTACGGCACTGAGAACGTATGTATCGCTGTCGCCGGTGTCCGTCTGTACGATAGTGTTTTCACCGTTCAGCACTATTTCCGTGCCGTCGGGGACTGTTACGACGCTCATACTGTCTGTTGTCGCCTGAATGTTCACTCCGTTAAGCGTCAGCGTCTTTGTGTCATATACCCAGCTCCAGCCGTCACCGTTTTCGTCCGCCGTCTTTTCTCTGAAATCAAGCGGTGTCGTGATGACATTGCTCTCGCCGTCATGCGTATGTGCCTCGCCCTCGGCAAATGCCGATAACGGTACAGCCGTCAACGTCATTGCCGCAGACAGCACCGCACTTATGAGCCGTACAAATTTTTTCTTCATGTTTTTCCTCCTGTAGATTTACCCGTGCTTACGCCATGCACCTGCACTTATGCAGTGCCTCTTTCAGCTTTTCAAGCGGTATCGGCTTCTTGTGGAAATAGGTACAGCCAAGCCTGTATGACTGCGCCCCGAATCCCTCATCGTCCGACAGCCATATTACAGGCGTGTCCCTGTCGGCATTCTTCGCCGCAATAACGCCCTCCATACCGTCCGCTCCGTCGGCAAGCACGATTATAAGGTCAGCCGTCTTACACTCATTCACAAAGCTCTCATACCTCTGACATACCCTGTAGGCAATTCGTCGATATGCCGCCGTTGCGATCTGTGTTATTTTCGCTTTCAGTATCTCCGCCTCGTTTGCGGTATCGTAAACGCAGATGAGCATACCTCTCCCCCTTATAATTTTATAATTATATCATAACTCATTCGCTTTGCGATTTCAACTTTTTGGCACGAACGGTTGTTATAACGGCGCAAACGGTCATAAATGCGGCACATAATACAAAAAACGGCGCCCTACAGCCACCGGTCAAGTGAAATATTTTGCCATTCACTGCCTAAAACATTTTCCGCACCGACAAGGAGTTAATATTTTCGTGACTTTATCTGTACAACAGCACTGACACCAACCCTCCCAAAACCGCACTATCCCACCCGCATTCCGTACTGCAATCGTCTATATGCGTTGATATGCTTTCGCATCGGCACTATCCCTCTCGCTTTTCGTAGGGGAGCGGGCTTGCCCCTCCCGTTGCACCAATCCTTGTTGTTTCCACTAATCTTTGCAAAAGAACACTTATCACTTGCCTTGCTCGCTCCTCCCGTTACACCGAGCCTCTCAATCCCCACAACCTTCTCAAAAGCACATCAACCGCTTCGCCCCGCACCACGTCCTTGCCTCCCCTCGAAAAAGGGGAGGTGCTGTCACCCGAAAAAATTCGGGCGACTACCGGAGGGATTGCTCCCCATCCGCACCATCAATGAGATTTTCCGCACTATCCCTTGCCCCGCACCATATCCTTGCCTCCCTTGTCAAAGGCGAACTTCTGTTGCCCGAAAAAAATTCGGGCGACTACCGGAGGGATTGCTCCCTATCCGCACCATCAATGAGATTTTCCGCAGTATCCCCAGCACTAAACTTGCCTCCCTTGTCAAAGGAAGGTGGATTGACGGCAAGGCACAAGCCTTGATATTGTTGCTTTCCGTTTGTGACACGCCCACCTTTTTTATTTATCAAACTTTTCTGCCGTCAAGACGGAGGGATTGCTTTACACCCACCAACCTTTCCAAAACCGCACTATCCCACCCACTTTTCGTAGGGCGAGCGTCTGCGTGTGCTTGTACGGCTTCGTATCCGCACTATCCCTTGCTCAGCACCACGTCCTTGCCTCCCCTCGAAAAAGGGGAGGTGCTGTCACCCGAAATAATTCGGGCGACTACCGGAGGGATTGTCACTCCACCAACCTTTTTCAAAACCGCACTATCCCTTGCCCCGCACCACGTCCTTGCCTCCCTTGTCAAAGGTGAGGTGCTGTCGCCCGAAAAAATTCGGGCGACTACCGGAGGGATTGCTCCCTATCCGCACCAATCCTTGTTGTTTCCACTAATCTTTGCAAAAGAACACTTATCACTTGCCTTGCTTGCCCCTCCCGTTGCACCGAATACTGCTAACTTCGCATCTATCTTTCTTATTCAATATACTAATTACAGCTAATTTTAATTTTGCCGTTAATTATATTGTCGGCATAGCATCATCCCCCCTCCCTTGATTTTCCATCTTGAACTATAAGTCCGACCCTCTTCGATTTCCTTTCCTCCCCCCTCCGTTCGTTAAATTCAAGCTCGATATTCACAACTCATTATATCAAAAACTATATCATGTTTTAAAATTATTCGTACAAATTATATTGCAAGTGCAACACCATTCTCCGACTTCCTTTTATTCCCGTTATCCCACCCTCTGCGTTTTCCCTTTCTTCCCCCTCTTTTCGTAACACTTTCAATTCAACTATTAGCTATCAGATATAACGTAATTATCTATATTTGACATTATCACTGATAAGCCGAACCGCATTATCCACCCGAAGTCATCCGCCCAACGCCTTCCATGATTTTCAAGTTTTTGCAATATCTCTCCCTTCGTGTCGAAAAAATCTAAAATCATCAAAAATCATCATTCGGTTATTCTTGCGTCAATCTGCCGTCACCCCCGATAACATAACGGTTTACGCCCACTCCGACATAAAAACCGGTTCATCATAAATCATCACGCTGTGAATGACATATTTCGCCTTTATTTTACACTTATTTACTGTTGCCGCTTTACTTACCGCTTTACTTGACAGAACAGCCGTTTTTGTATTATAATAAAGGTTGAAATTGAATTATACCGCCATATCGGGCGTATGAAAGGACAACTCGCAAAATGGAAGAGAAAAAATATGACTTTTCTGCCATAGAAAGTAAGTGGCAGAAATACTGGGACGAGCATCAGACATTCAAGGCTGAAAACGGCAGTACCAAGCCGAAATTCTACGCTCTCGTAGAGTTCCCCTACCCCTCCGGCGCAGGTATGCACGTAGGTCATATCAAGGCTTATTCGGGCCTTGAGGTAGTCAGCCGCAAGAGAAGGCTTCAGGGCTACAACGTACTGTTCCCGATTGGCTTTGACGCTTACGGTCTGCCCACCGAGAACACCGCCATCAAGACCGGCGTTCATCCCCGTAAGGTCACCGATAACAACATAGTAAAATTTACCAATCAGCTCAAGCGTGTCGGCTTCTCGTTCGACTGGTCAAGGGTCATCGACACCACCGAAGAGCGTTATTACAAGTGGACTCAGTGGATATTCCTCAAGATGTTCGAGCATGGCCTTGTGTTCAGGGATAAGACGCTCGTAAACTACTGCCCGAGTTGTAAGGTCGTGCTTTCAAACGAGGACTCACAGGGCGGTCACTGCGACATCTGCCACAGCGAGATAGTGCAGAAGACCAAGGAGGTATGGTACCTTCGTATCACCGAATATGCCGACAAGCTGTTACAGGGACTTGAAACGGTCGACTATCTGCCTAACGTAAAGCTCCAGCAGGAGAACTGGATAGGCAAGTCTACAGGTGCTTTCGTCAACTTCTCCATCAAGGAAAACGGCGAGAAGCTCCGCATCTACACGACCCGTCCCGACACGCTCTACGGCGTTACCTTTATGGTTATCGCTCCCGAGCATCCCATAATAGAAAAGTACAGAGATTCCATAAAGAACATTGCCGACCTTGACGCTTACAAGGCGGAGTGCAGCAAAAAGAGCGAGTTTGAAAGAACACAGCTTGTCAAGGACAAAACGGGCGTAAAGATAGACGGTCTTACCGGCGTAAACCCCGTTACCGGCAAGGAAATTCCGATATACATTTCAGACTATGTAATGATGGGATACGGCACGGGCGCTATAATGGCGGTTCCTGCTCATGATACCCGTGACTATGAATTTGCAAAGAAGTTCGGCATTGATATAATCGAGGTTATCAAGGGCGGCGACATCTCAAAGGAAGCCTACACGGGCGACGGCGAGATGGTGAATTCGGGCGAGCTGAACGGCATCACAAACAAGAAGGACGCTATTGAAAAGATGCTCGGTGTACTTGCAAAGCTCGGCTGTGGCGAAAAGGGTGTACAGTACAAGATGAAGGACTGGGCGTTCAACCGTCAGAGATACTGGGGCGAGCCTATTCCGATAGTACACTGCCCCGACTGCGGAATTGTTCCCGTACCTTATGAGGAATTGCCTCTGGAGCTTCCTCCCGTTGAGAACTTCCAGCCCGGTCAGGACGGCGAAAGCCCACTTGCAAAGATAGATTCATTCGTGCACTGCAAATGCCCCAAGTGCGGCAAGGACGCACGCAGAGAAACAGATACAATGCCCCAGTGGGCAGGCTCAAGCTGGTACTTCCTGCGTTACTGCGACCCCAACAACGACAAGGAATTCGCTTCACAGGAAGCGCTCAAATACTGGCTTCCTGTTGACTGGTACAACGGCGGTATGGAGCACGTTACCCGTCATATGATTTACTCACGTTTCTGGCACAAGTTCCTTTACGACATAGGCGAAGTTCCCACTCCCGAGCCTTACGCAAAGCGTACCGCACAGGGTCTTATCTTAGGTCCGGACGGCGAGAAGATGAGCAAGTCAAGAGGCAACGTAATCGACCCGAATGACGTTGTTGACGTATACGGTGCAGACGTTCTTCGTGTATACGTTCTGTTTATGGGCGACTATGAGCAGGCTGCTCCCTGGAACGACAGCAGTATGAAGGGCTGTAAGCGTTTCCTTGACCGTGTATGGAATCTTCAGAATATGCTTGTCCGTGGCGATGAATACTCAGACGAGCTGAGAACATCAATGCACAAGACGATAAAGAAGGTCAGCGAAGATATTGAGAAGATGAGATTCAACACGGCTATCGCCGCTATGATGTCGCTTATCAACGAGATTACCGCAAACGGCAAGATAAACGACGCCGAGATGAAATCGCTGCTGATACTCTTGAATCCCTTTGCTCCCCACATCACCGAGGAAATGTACAATTCGCTCGGCTACGGCATACTGAACGAAGCGCAGTGGGTAACATATGACGAGGCACTCTGCGTTGACAGCACCGTTGAGATAGTAGTTCAGCTCTGCGGTAAGATAAAGGCTCGTATAAACGTTCCTACAGCCGCCGACAAGGACGAGCTGCTGAAGATGGCAAAGGAAGCTATCGCACAGTCGCTTGAGGGCAAGACGATCCGCAAGGAGATTGTTGTTCCCGGCAAGCTCGTAAACATCGTTGCTAACTGATAAGTCACAACAGAATACAGTTAAACCGCTCCCGGAGTGTTACGGGAGCGGTTTTGATATATGTGGTAAATTTACAAAAAGCGACCGTAAAACTATTGACATTATACACAAATCAGTGTATAATATAGTAAAGTTAACTTTTTTATAATCTTAGGTAAGCGTAATAATATAATCATATTTAACTAAACAGCAGAAAGGATTTTTATTATGATATCGAAATTATATAACACGATGCTTTTCAGCACTGTTAGTGCCGGAAAAACAAACAATCATTCAACTTTTTCAAATTCCTGTTTATCAAGCCCCAGCTCAAACAAAAACCATGATAGATTTGTTTTTTCCGATCAATCTGAACATTTACAAATAAGCGGTGCTTCACTCCGACAGAGTTCTCGCTCTGTAGCACAGAAAACGCAAGCCAGAAATATACCTTCAATGTTGGCAGCGAAAATCGCAGGTTTAAAAACCAATGATACTGGTTCACCTATTATAAACAGCAAATTCGATTATGAAGCATATAACAGTGCCAAATTAAAAATTCAAAATAACCCCAAAAAAATCAATTATCGTAAAGAATACTGTTATAGTCAAACCGGTAGCAATAGTTACGGCTTTTCTTCTCCCAGAACCGCATGTGCCGCTTTTTCTTTTGCTACCGCTCTTAGCATTAAGTACAATAAAAAAATAACTCCAAAAGATGTTTTAACATCTACAAATGGTTTAATGATTGAGGATACAACTAATAGCGATGTATGGGAATGGAATTGGAAAGACGGAAAAAGCACAAAGACAGCATATAGAATTAAAGCTAGCAAAGGTTCTGAAACTTTTAGCGGTATAGATGCACAGCTATACTTAGGAAACCCTGTGTTAATACACACTGAAGGTTACAGTGTCAATGGATATTCTTCGGAACATTGGGCAACGATAATAGGCAAAGAGAACGGAAAATATCAAATTATAGATCCCTGGGATGGCACTAAGCGCAATTTAGATCAAATGGAAATTTATAAGAATAACGGGTCGGTTCTTGATTATGTAATTCTTACAAATGAATATTAATAAGCGAAAGGACATAAGCCATGAAATCTCTCAAAATCACAGCGATAATCTCAGCAGTACTCATTATATCGGCAGGTTGCAGTTCTGCAACAAAATCGGATAACGCTTCCTCTGCAAACTCATCGACAGCTTTACAGGAAAGCTCTTCAACCGTCAGTCTGCCGGACTCTTTACCCGCAGATACCGAGCAGGCACTGAAACTTGTAAGCCGATACAGCCGCCTTTACAACAAGCTCTTTCCGATAAACGATATCAACAAAGATATAGTTGACACCTCACAGAGCATAACAGCAGACAGAACGATAAACGGAAACAAGACGACACTTACATTCTACAAAGTGATAAAAGATGCACCCACTACAAAAGATGAATTTGAAAGCGAACTTGACGAAATGCTCACACCTGAGATGAAGAGTGAATTTCTTGCCGATTCCGAAAGACATTTTGAATACAAAGATAATAACCTGTATGTTGCTTCAAGGGGTGCCGGCGGTATAGGCACGGGCATGGATAAGCTCATTCTTGACTCTGCAAAGCAGGACGGCGATAAACTTACCATTAATGTTACCTCTTTCGGAAGTAAAGAAAACTGGGGTACAGACAACGACATCAAAGACAGCACTGAAATAACGCTTGAAAAAACAGCAGACGGTCTTCGTATCGGCAAATGCGACATAAACGCCGTTACTTATTTTTCTTTCTATGACAGCATCACCTACGAAGATATAAGCGTTTCCCTAAATTAACCGCAAATATGCAAATATCAGAGCCGCCTGTCAGGCACATAACCTGTCAGGCGGCTCTATTTTGACTATATACTTTCAAGTGCGTAGCCTTTGCCTCTTTCGTAGGTGATAGTCACATCGGCTTTGTTATCATCGAGCTTTTTATTGAGCCGTGAAACCGCCGTGAACAGCGCATTTGCGTTGTCGGAATACGGCAGACCCCACACGTTTTCGTACAGTTCGGCTTTCGGCACTGTACTGCCGATATTACGGGCAAGCATAAGCAGAATCGAGAACTCTTTCTGGGTGGTGAGCAGGTCGTTGTCGGCAAAATATGCCGCCATTGAAACCGTATCAAGTCTGAGCCTTCCGAACGAGATATAACGCTTGTCTTTCCGTACCGAGCGAAGCCTTGCCTCTACCCTTGCAATAAGCACCTGAATATCGTATGGCTTTGGCAGATAATCATCGCCGCCTGCTCTCAGTGCCGTTATAATATCATCGTTTTCGCTGAGTGCGGACAGAAACAGTATCGGAATATCGTATTTTGCCTTTATCTCACGGCAAAGCGATATTCCGTCGCCGTCAGGGAGCATTATATCGAGTATCACAAGATCGACATCGTTATTCGACAGCATATAACGGCACTGCGCCGCATCTGCTGCCTCAAGAACGCTGTAATCCTCCATAGAAAGACACGAGCTGTTTATCTTCATTATATGCGGATTGTCCTCTACAAGCAGAATCGTACTCACTTTGCATCTTCCTTTCCACACGGTACGGTAAAGCGGAACACCGCTCCGTTTTCACTGCTGTCTGCGGTTATTTCGCCGCCTGTCGATTCTATAATATCACGGCAGATATAAAGCCCCAGCCCGTTTCCGCCGTCCGTGCTGTAGCCTTTGTCAAACAGATGTGCAAGCGCCTCACGGGATATTCCCGTTCCGGTATCGGATACCGTGAACACGGCGAAATTATCACCGTCGGCGGATCTTTCTGCAGAAAATGTCACTGTTCCGTTCTCGGTATGCTTGCCCGAATTTACAGCCAGATTTATAAGCACCTGAAGCAGCATTTCACGGTTTGCTATTATATCGGGGCAGTTATCCGCCCTTGTGACAAGCCGGTTGCCGTGCTTTGCAAGTATAGGTCTGCAAACCGCCGCCGCATCGGAAAGAACGTCCCTTGCGGCAAATCTGCTCAGCTCCATTGCTGTGACCTCGTTATGAGATACCGAGAGCAGCTTTGTCACCATATCGGACAGACGCTGAGCCTCGCTTGAAATCGTTTCAAGATTTGACAATGTTTCATCGTTTACGACATTCTTTTCTATCTGTTTTTCGGTAAGCTGTGCGTATCCGCTCATTACCGTGAGCGGAGTTTTCATTTCATGGGCGATATTGTGCATAAAATCGGTTTTCAGCCTGTCGAGCTTTTCAAGCGTTTCATTCATATGGGTGACCTGCGATTCACGCTGTTTCGATTCGTCAAGGCGGCGCTCTGTTCTGGACAGATTTATAGTAAGCATGACCGCATTGCAGAACACGAACAATATAGTCGCATAGGAGCGGATGTAGAATATCTTCGTGAAGTAGGTAAGCCCTTCTATTAAATAAACGACTGTGGTAAGTACAACGGTTGAGCATACTATAATGCTGTCAATGTAGCCCATAAGCCTGTGTTTTACCGCCGTAACACAGATATATACAGAAGAAAGAATCAGATATACCGCCATAACAGCGCCTGCAACAACGGTAAAATGCGTATAAACGGTTGACGGCGCAAAGATGTAGAACAGCAATATCGCACCTGCCGAGCATACGGAGGTCACAACAAAATGCTTATGCGGTCTTAATCCGAGTGCGGCAAAGGCATAGAGCAGTATAAACACGAAGTAAAGTATATTCGTGATGTATTCAAGTTTATGCTCCGTGTACCAGTCAAGATAGGGGAACAGTACGCCTATCTGCTTGCTTTCGTATATGAGATAATGCAGGGCCGCAGTAAGACAGGTGAGCGAAAACCACATCATACTGCGTTTTCTGTTTCCGAGAAGGAACATTCCGAAAAAGAATATTGCCATAGCAAGCAGAGTTCCTGCAATAAGTCCGTCGCAAACGGTCTGCGCCCTGTCATTTGCGGATATAAGCGGAGCTTTTGCAAGGCACAGCTTTTGTATCGTGCCTGTCCTGTGATTAAACCATGCGTGACGGATTATTATCTCCGCAGTATCCGCCTGTGCGGTGAAATATAGCGTGTATCTGTCTGTCGCAGGGACAAATTCTTCGGCATTGTCGGACACCTTACCGACCTCGCTGAGCAGTTTTCCGTCAATATAAACCTGTTGTGCATAGGTCGCCGTTTCTCCGGAAAGTCCGTAGGTGACACCTTTTTCAAGGGGTAGCACTATGCGGAATGTGGCATATTTATCATCGGGATTGCCCTGTGATATGTTGCCTTTTGCAAAATCGTCCGGAGTATACAGCCGTCCTGTGTAATATTCGCCGGAGGATATATCTATACCGACACCTTGCTTTGATAAATCGACATCAGCTATTTTGTCTGTGGACGGTATATCGACAGATTCCGGCATTGTGCCTGCGGTAAGAAGATAGAAAAACAAAGAAACAATTATTATAAACAATACGCAGACAAAAGCTGTTTTGGTATTTCTCCGCACATTTCCGTTCATACTCTCACCCCCTTGTATTTTACTCCGCTTTTTCGGCAGATAAGGCTTTCTTGCCGAATTGTAAGAAAATTCTTATTCTATTTTAACACAAAAAAGGAAAGCCGACAAGGAGAATACGCAAAATAAAATATTAACAAGCAAAAAAGTCTTTTCTTTTTCGGCGATATGTGATACAATAATAGGGAACATATTTAAAAATCTCCGATGAAAAGGAACGGAATAAATTATGAAGAAGATATTACGCTTTGCGTCTGCTCTGCTTTGCGGGGCTATGCTGTTATGCTCGCTTTCCGTTACCGCTTTTGCGGAAAACGACGACGAGGTATATGATTTTGACCCGAACACCGACAAGATATACAGCGAGGCTGTGTATATGGTCAACACCGATACGGGAGATGTGGTGTACAAGAAGAACGAGAGCAAGAAAATGTACCCTGCTTCAACCACAAAAATAATGACCTGCATAATTGCGCTTGAGCATCTGTCCGAGGGCTCTTTGTCAAAGAAGGTGGAAGTGCCTTATGACTGCTTCAACGATTTCTACGAGGACCCGAACTACAGTGACCCGTCAAATGCGGCGATAGAGCCTTTGCAGGACAACCTGACATATAAGGACTGCCTGTATGCGCTTATGCTCCCGTCTGCCTGTGAGGCGGCAAACATTCTTGCCTATAATATAGGCGGAGGAAGCATCACAAAGTTTATCGGAATGATGAATGAAAAAGCGAAGGAGCTTGGCTGTACCGGAACAAACTTCGTAAATGCTCACGGTCTTCACAATGCAAACAACTACACAACTGCGGAAGACCTGTATAAAATGACAAAATACGCCTACGACAAGTTTCCGCTGTTCAAGAAAATAACAAGCACCTATGAATACGAGATGCCGAAAAATGACGCTAACCCCAGCGGCTACTCTATATACAGCACTATCTCACTTCTGCGCCCCGGCAGTGTTTACGAATATGAATACGCATACGGCACAAAGACGGGTACTACGGACGAAGCCGGAAGATGCCTTGTTTCAGCCGCCAAGAATCAGTACAACTATATCCTTGTGACGCTCGGCGCACCGGTTAAGGACAAGAACGGCGAATACTATGACGACTGGTATTCGATGATTGACGCACTCAACCTCTACAAGTGGGCATTCACAAACTTTGAAATGGCTACCGTTGTAAACAAGGACGAGCAGATAACCGAAGTCAAGGTCGAAATGGGCGAGAGCGCAACGCACGTTATACTGACACCCGAAAGCGACTACACTGCGCTTATGCCGAAATCGGTAAAGGAATCGGGAGTGCAGAAGGTCTTTAAGGCATATGAAAGCGTACAGGCTCCCGTGAAAAAGGGTGATATACTCGGCGTAATGGACGTTAAATTCAAGGGCGAAACTATCACCACGATGAACCTTGTGGCAAACAACAATGTTGCCAGATCGGACGTGGAATATTATATAGAAAAAGCAAAGGACGAGTTCGACAAGCCCTGGTTCAAGGTTTCGGCTGTCGGAATAGTTGTACTGCTTATCTGCTTTATAGTTACAAGAACGATAGAAAACTCCAAGCGCAGAAAGCTGGCATCAAAGGAGAAGCGCCGCTTTGAAAGCTACGCTAAAAGACGCTGATGCAAGGTGTTAATATAATCTGCCTCGGCAGACTGAAAGAAAGCTATCTGAGAGATGCCTGCAAGGAATATGAAAAGCGGCTCGGAGGCTCCTGTGTGCTGAAAATATATGAGCTTGAGCCTGTCGCACTGCCGAATGAGCCGTCTGACAGGCAGATAGAGGACGCACTCGAAAAAGAAGCTGAAATGATAGAAAAGAAGCTGGCGAAGAACGCTCTTACCGTTGCTATGTGCATTGAGGGAAAGCAGCTTTCAAGCGAGGAGCTTGCCGCTAAGCTGAGCGATACGGCGGTGCAGGGAAAGTCGGCTGTGAACTTCATAATCGGAAGCTCGTTCGGGCTTGCACCGAAGATAAAGGCGATGGCTGATATAAAACTGTCGATGTCGAAGATGACGTTTCCGCATCAGCTTGCAAGGGTGATGCTTCTGGAGCAGATTTACAGGGCGTATAGTATTATTGCAGGGAAAAGGTATCATAAATGAATACTAAGGAGAGAAGGAACAATGAGCATATTCACGATTATTGCCGGTGTCAACGGCGTGGGTAAAAGCAGCCTTACCGGACTTCTCAAGGGAGAACGTTCCGACCTCGGTATTATAGTTGATGTTGACGCTATCTCGGCTAAATGCGGCGGAAATATCAAAGGCGGTAAAAAAGCTATACAGATTATAAACGACTGTCTTGATAAGAAAATCAATTTCACACAGGAAACAACATTATCGGGAAAAAGAATATTCAGTACATTGGAAAAAGCAAAGAAAAACGGCTATTATATCAGGATGTACTATGTGGCTCTGAGCTCGCTTAATGAAAGCTGTATCAGAATAGAAAACCGTGTAAGAAAAGGCGGTCACGATATTCCGAAAGAAGATGTTACAAAGCGATTTGCAAAACGTTTTGACGATGCGATCAAAGTTCTTCCGTACTGCGATGAGGTTCATTTTTATGACAATGAAAACGGATTTATCGACGCAGGCGAATATAAAAACGGTGAAATTGTAATTAAGCAACATACGGAGTGGCTTGATCAACTGAAAAACGAATTTTCGGACAAACAGGTATAATGTGCCGTCAAACAACAAAAAGCGGAGCGATGATCTGAATGAACATCGTTCCGCATTATTTTTGCAAAAGAAAAACCGCTTTGATAATGATTATCAAAGCGGTTGGCACGCCAAGAGGGATTCGAACCCCCGACCCTCTGGTTCGTAGCCAGATACTCTATCCAGCTGAGCTATTGGCGCATATCTTGTAAATTTACTAATATATTTTAGCACATCGAAAAGAGTTTGTCAAGGGGTTTTATAAAATTTTTATAAAAAACGGGGGCGGTCTGATGGTATCCGCTCCCGTTTAATATTCATCCTATGTTACTTAGTCGCTTTATCGAGTGCCTGAGAGATATCCGCAATAATATCGTTTATATCCTCGATACCGATAGTAAGTCTTACTGTACCCTCGCTTATTCCTGCGGCTACGAGCTGTTCGGGCGATAACTGGCTGTGCGTTGTTGAAGCAGGGTGGATAACCTGACTTCTTACATCGCCGACATTAGCTACTATCTGTAAAAGCTCAAGGCTGTTCATGAACTTTTCGCCTGCGGGCTTGCCGCCCTTGATAACGAATGTGAACACACCGCCTGCGCCCTTGGGACAATACTTTTTGCAAAGCTCGTAATACTTGTTTGAGGGCAGTGCAGGATAATTTACCTTTTCAACGGCAGGGTGGGCTTCAAGGAATTTTGCTACTGCAAGTGCGTTTTCGCAATGACGCTGCATACGCAGAGCAAGCGTTTCCATACCTGTAAGGCAGGTGTGAGCCGCAGACGCTGAAAGGCAGGCACCTATATCTCTTGTTATGAGCGCACGGAGTCTTGAGATGAATGCCAGCTCGCCGAGATCGGCAAACACTACACCGTGATAGGATACGTCAGGCTCGTTGAAAAGCGGGAATCTGGGATTGCCCTTGAACGTGAACTTTCCGCTGTCTACTACAACGCCTGCCATTACACTTCCGTGACCGCCTAAAAACTTTGTTGCAGAGTGGATAACAAGGTCAGCGCCCCACTCTATGGGTCTGCAAAGATAGGGTGTTGTGAAGGTGCTGTCTACTACAAACGGGATGCCGTGCTTGTGGGCTATTTTACCGATTTCTTCGATATCGGCAACGTTTGCGTTGGGGTTGCCGATAAGCTCGGTGAAGAACAGCCTTGTCTTGTCGGTTACGGCATTTTCCCAGGCGGAAAGATCATCGGGGTCAACGAACTTTACCGTGATGCCCATTCTCTTTAATGTGATTCCGAGCAGGTTTATCGCACCGCCGTAGATGTTTATGGACGAAACAAGCTCATCGCCCTCACTGCAAAGGTTTATTATAGTATTGAATATAGCGGCGTGTCCGGACGCAAACGAGAGTGCCGCAACACCGCCGTCCATAGCTGTTACCTTACGTTCAAGAATATCGCAGGTGGGATTCTGTAGTCTTGAGTAGATGTTGCCCGGCTCTTTAAGTTCAAAGAGCGTTCTTGCGTGTTCGGCATCCTTGAACACATAGGCATTTGTTTCGTACAGGGGCGGAGTTACCGACATTGTAGCTTCGTCTGTTTCATAGCCTGCGTGAACCGCAAGCGTTTCTATTGAATAACTGTTCATTTTTATCCTTCCTTTTACATCAGCGTTAAATACCCTGTTATACACGGGGAATAAGGTAATTCTACCACATTTTTCTTTGTTTGTCTATAGAAATATTTTATCAGCCGGCCTTTATCGCTCTGCCGCAATATTGACACCGATTATTCCGCCGATACAGCCGCACACTGCTGAGCTTATCAGCTTAGGCAGAAATTCCGTCCCGGTAAATCCGCCGGATATAAGTGTGACGGCAAAGCAAAGAGCGAACATTGCAAGGCCGCCGAGCGTTCCCCACGCAAAGCCGTTTTTTCCTCTGCCGCCGCCGAAGAACATTCCGCAGACGACAGCAGATGCGCCAAGTGAAACATATGCCATTACGCTGTCTGCTCCCGAAGGAGCATCGGCAATATTAAACAAAAATGCACCGATAACGGTAAAAACCGCCGCTGTCACTGTTCCGGCTACAGCTCCTTTCACAAAAGGTCTGAGCTTCTTTATCGCCGCTTTGTAACTTCTGCGTTTTACCATAACGTTACCTGCTTTCGTTTTTTAGTACAAATATATGTTGCGGAAGGGCGCTTTATTACTTTGTCCGGAAGGTGTGAATGTTGGATGAATGGCGGAGACTTTGGAAAAAGTCTTTTAATAGATGTGCTTCTTGTTGCATCGTTCAGCTTTGACTATGATAGCAAGCTACCGATAGTTCTTTTTGTCGGACAGCACTTCTCGGGTTCGCTATTCAGATGGGTACACCTGTCAATACAAAAGAGGGAAAGAACCAAAGCAATTAGAAAATTAACTTCTAAGCAACTACAATCCCCACCGTCTTGACGGCAAAAAGTATAGCAATTTTGGAAACAGTCCGGTAAATTACAAAATGAAGATTATGTAGAATAACGGTTTTGCAATGCCGTCAATCCACCTCCCCTTTTTCGAGGGGAGGCAAGGGTGATAGTGCTTGGCAAAGGTACTGCGAAACCAACAGAGCGTTCATTTAAAGGCAAGGGTGTTGGCGATTTTCGAGGGATAGTGCGGTTTTGGAAGGTTATGCGGAGCGATGGGCGGTGTGGCAATTCCTCCGGTAGTCGCCCGAATTTTTTAGGGCGACAGCACCTCTCCTTTGACAAGGGAGGCAAGAACGTGGTGCAAGGCAAGGGATAGTGCGTTTTTTTGAAGGGTAAATGTCAGTGCAGTTGTACTGGTATACTCACGAAAATATTAATGCCTTGTCGGTACAGAAAATGTTTTAGCAGTGTTGGCGATATATTTCACAGTGCAGTTATAATAACAATCGGTTTTTGCAAAATGACGGTACAGCGGTTCTGCCGTCATTTTGCATAATCGGAATGTGAAATTGCAAGAAAATATTCTGCAAGTTTCATTTAAAAAACTTGCAGAAATGTATTGACAACACCGCAAACCCGTGATATAATTACAACTGTAGTCAAAACGGCTGCAGGCAATTAACGAAACAAAGCTGTTTCAGATGGCGGTAAATTTGAAGCAAACGTTTCATTTTACTGCAAATACTCCTTGAATTTACGGTTAATTTACAAAATACCGCAGATTTGCAGGTCGATTCATCTGTTGCCTGCTGTTTTTGTCCCCAAAAATGAAATTATCAGATTCAAAACGTCCAAAAAACGTTCAGAAACAAACAGACACCGAACAGGAGTGAGCTTATGCTGGAAAAAGAAGGTCAGGTCAGAATCCCCGCCGGTTGCGCTATCTCAGGCTTTATAAGCAGGGACGGCAACAGAATATGCGGTGACAAGATAGTAAAGTCTATATCTTATATGCACGACAGATCAAACGGTCTGGGCGGCGGATTTGCAGGATACGGAATCTATCCGGAGTACAAGGATCAGTACGCATTCCATATTTTCTACGATTCAAACGAGGCAAGGGTGGAAACCGAGCGTTTTCTTGACAAGCATTTTGACGTGGTGAACCTTTCCCGTATTCCCACGAGAAAGCACCCGAATATCACAAACGAGCCGCTGATATGGAGATATTTCGTGAATCCCCTGCCGACAAAGCTCACAGAAAGTCAGCTTGACGAGAGAGAATTCGTTGCTCAGTGCGTTATCAACATAAACGACAAGATAAACGGTTCATACGTTTTCTCAAGCGGTAAGAATATGGGCGTATTCAAAGCGGTAGGATACCCTGAAGATGTCGGAAAGTTCTACAGACTTGAGGAATACGCAGGATATGCCTGGACAGCGCACGGCAGATACCCTACAAACACTCCGGGCTGGTGGGGCGGCGCTCATCCGTTTGCACTGCTTGATTATACCATAGTACATAACGGTGAAATTTCTTCCTACGATGCAAACAGAAGATATATTGAAATGTACGGTTACAAATGCAACCTGCTTACAGATACAGAGGTAATCACATATATAATAGACTTCCTCAACAGAAAACAGAAGCTGTGTCTTGAAGATATAGCGAAAATAATCGCCGCTCCCTTCTGGAGCGAGATAGACTCGGATAAATACAGCGAGAGCGAAAGACAGAAGCTGAAATACTTCAGAAACGTATTCTCAAGCCTGCTGATAACAGGACCGTTCTCGATAATTCTCGGCTTTGACGGTGGCCTTATGGCACTCAACGACAGACTTAAGCTACGTTCAATGGTTGCCGCAGAAAAGGGTGATATGGTTTACCTTGCGAGCGAGGAATGTGCGATAAGAGCCATCTGTCCCGTTGTTGACCGTATCTGGTCACCGAGAGGCGGAGAGCCTATCATCGTCAAGCTGAACGAAAAGAAGTAAGAAAGGGAGCGGTAACAGTGGCACTTAATTATTTTCAGCCTTTATTTGATGTTATAAGAGATAAGGACCGTTGCATAAAATGTCAGGCGTGTGCAAGACAGTGTTCAAACGAAGTACACAGATATGACGCAGATCTTGATATGATGATCTCGGACAGCCAGCAGTGCGTTGACTGCCAGAGATGCGTATGTATCTGTCCTACGGGCGCATTGAAGATAGTAGATAACCCCAACAAGTTCAGAAACAACTCCAACTGGAGCCAGCAGATAATGACGGAAGTCTACAAGCAGGCGGAAACGGGCGGCGTTCTTCTTTCGGCAATGGGTAACCCGAAGGAATATCCCGTTTACTGGGACAAGATACTGCTCAACGCTTCTCAGGTAACAAATCCGCCTATCGACCCTCTGCGTGAGCCTATGGAAACAAAGGTATTCCTCGGAAAGAAGCCGAAGAACGTTTCTTTCAACGAGGACGGCAGTGTAAAGACGGAAACGACACCTACGCTTGAGCTTTCAACACCTATCATGTTCTCGGCTATGTCATACGGCTCTATCAGCCGTAATGCTCACGAGAGCCTCGCAAGAGCGGCTACGGAGCTTGGCATATTCTACAACACGGGCGAGGGCGGTCTGCACAAGGACTTCTATCAGTACGGTCCCAATACTATAGTACAGGTCGCATCGGGACGTTTCGGCGTATTCAAGGATTATCTTGAAACAGGCGCGGCAATAGAAATCAAGATGGGTCAGGGTGCAAAGCCCGGTATCGGCGGACATCTCCCCGGTGCAAAGATTCTTGAGGATGTTTCAAGAACAAGAATGATCCCTATGGGAACGGACGCTATCTCCCCTGCTCCCCACCACGATATATATTCGATAGAGGACTTACGTCAGCTTGTTCTTTCACTGAAAGAGGCTACAGAGTACAAAAAGCCCGTCATCGTAAAGATTGCCGCAGTTCATAACGTTGCCGCTATCGCTTCCGGTATTGCACGCTCGGGTGCGGACATTATCGCAATAGACGGTTACAGAGGCGGTACGGGTGCGGCTCCCACAAGAATAAGAGATAATGTAGGTATCCCGATCGAGCTTGCACTCGCAAGCGTTGACCAGCGTCTGCGTGACGAGGGTATCAGAAACGAGGTTTCTGTAGTAGTCGCAGGCTCTATCCGTTCAAGCTCGGACGTGGTAAAGGCTATCGCACTCGGTGCGGACGCTTGTTATATCGGCACTGCCGCTCTGCTGGCGCTCGGCTGTCACCTTTGCAGAAGCTGTCAGACAGGCAAGTGCAACTGGGGTATCGCAACACAGCGCCCCGACCTTGTAAAGCGTCTTAACCCCAACATCGGTTATCAGCGTCTTGTAAATCTCGTTCATGCGTGGGATCACGAAATCAAGGAAATGATGGGCGGTATGGGTATCAACTCCGTAGAGGCTCTCAAGGGCAACAGACTTATGCTCAGAGGTATCGGCCTTAACGAAAAAGAGCTTGAGATACTCGGCATACAGCACGCAGGTCAGTGATAAAGGAGAAGTAAAATGAAAAGAGTTTACGTTAACGAGGACTGGTGCCTTGCGTGCCATCTGTGCGAATATTACTGTGCCGCCGCAAACAGCGGAGCCGAAAATATGATAAAGGCTTTTGCAAACGGCAAGAAGCCGATACCGAGAATAAAGGTCGAGGAAGGCAGCGGAATAAATTTTGCCGTGCAGTGCCGTCACTGTGAAACTCCTCTTTGCGTAAAGAGCTGTATAACAGGTGCTTTATCGCAGAAGGACGGCGTTATTTCGTGTGATGAGAGCCGTTGTGTAGGCTGCTATACCTGCGTGCTTGCCTGTCCTTACGGCTGTATCGTAACAAGCGAGGATTCAAAGGTCATACAGAAATGCGACCTTTGCATGAAGAACAACAACGGAGAGCCTGCCTGTGTAAAGGGCTGTCCGAACAAGGCTATCGTCCTTGAAGAAAGATAAGGAGGAGCGAAATGAAAAAGTATGTTATCATAGGAAACTCCGCCGCCGCAATAGGTGCGGTACAGGGAATACGCTCGGTCGACGGGGACGGCAGTATAACGATAATCACGGACGAGGCATATCACACATATTCAAGACCGCTTATAAGCTACTGGCTTGAGGGCAAGGTTGCCGACGACAAGATATACTACAGAGAGCCTGATTTCTACGAGAAGAACAATGTAAAGACCATCTTCTCGGTGCGTGCCGAGAAAATCGAAAACGGCTGTGTGGTACTTGACAACGGAGAGAAAGTACAGTATGATAAGTTATTGGTAGCAACGGGTTCAAAACCGTTTGTTCCTCCGATGAAGGACATTGATAAAGTCGAGGACAAGTTCACATTCATGACGTGGGACAGTGCAAAGGCTATCCGCGAAAAGGTAACAGCCGGCACTAAGGTGCTTATAATAGGCGCGGGACTTATCGGTCTTAAGTGCGCAGAGGCTCTGCACCACCTGAACGCCGATATCACTGTGGTTGATCTTGCGGACAGGATACTCCCGAGTATTCTTGATGTCCGTGCAGGTGAGATAATGCAGAAGCATATTGAGGATAAAGGAACGAAATTTATCCTCGGCACAAGCGTTGAGCAGTTCTCAAAAAACAGTGCGAAGCTGACAAACGGCGAAACGGTGGATTTTGATATTCTTGTAATCGCTGTCGGCGTAAGGCCTAACACAGAGCTTGTAAGCGATGCGGGAGGCAAGGTTGAAAAGGGTATAATAACCGACCTTCACCAGCAGACAACGATCGACAACGTTTATGCCGCAGGCGACTGCACAGTAAGCCACGATTGTTCGTCAAATACCGACAGGATACTCGCACTTCTGCCTAACGCATTTATGCAGGGCGAGGTCGCAGGTAAAAATATGGCAGGCGAGGAAACGCTTTATCTGAACGCTATACCGATGAATGCCATAGGCTTCTACGGTCTGCATATCATAACAGCCGGAAGCTATGACGGCGATGAGGACATTACCGAAGACGCAGACAAGGAAATCTACAAGAAGCTGGTATTCAAGGACGGTCTGCTGAAGGGCTTCATCCTTATGGGCGACGTAGCAAGAGCAGGTATCTATACCTCTATGATAAAGGAGCAGATACCGCTTACCGAGGTAGATCTCGATCTTCTCAGGGATAAGCCGCAGATGATGATGTTCGGCAAAGCAAGACGTGAAGAAAAGCTCGCAGGCAAAAAGCACTGATGATGCCCGTAATGTCTGCAATAACGGAGGATAAGCCATGACAGTATTAAACGCTAACGAAATAGGTTATTACGACCTTAATAAAAAGATAGTCGAATGTGACGACAACGATATAACGATAACCGACGCTATGGGACAGCGTTATATCGGCTGCGGTGTTGCGGGCAAGACGATAACGGTTGAGGGAACTCCCGGAAACGCTCTGGGCGCATATCTTGACGGAAGCACTATCATAGTACACGGCAACGGTCAGGACGCTATCGGCGACACAATGAACAACGGCGAGATATTCATCCACGGAAACTGCGGTGATACGACAGGATATGCAATGCGTTCAGGCAAGATATTCGTAAAGGGCAACGCAGGCTACCGTGTAGGAATACATATGAAGGAATACCACGAATTCTATCCGAAAATAATCATCGGCGGCAAGGTCGGAGATTTTCTGGGCGAATATCAGGCTGGCGGAATAATAATCGTTCTCGGCATAGGCTGTGACGGCAAAGCGCCGATAGGCTCGTTCTGCGGAACGGGAATGCACGGCGGTCATATGTATATAAGAAGCGACGAAGCGCCTAAGGGTCTTCCCGTACAGGTTTCGTGCGAGGTCGCAGACGACAGCGACAAGGCCGATATAAGAGAATATGTCGATGAATTCGCAAAGAATTTCGGATATAACACAAACGAGCTGTTAAAGGGCAGATTCTACAAGCTGTCACCGAATACAGCAAGCCCGTACAAGCAGCTTTACACGCATAACTGACAACAGACGAAAATAGATATAGATAAAGCGGCTTCGCTATCGTAATACACAGCGGTACGGGGAGCTTCAATACCACGAAAGAGGGTGTCGGAATGAATGTACTTATAGCAGGCAAAACAAGCGAAATCTGCGACAGCATAGCAGGACTTCTGATTGAGCTTGACTGCGACAACATCTCGACTTTCACAAGCGGCGCTATCGTAAGAGGCGTAGACATATCAAGGTTTGATAGTGTCATCATCTCCACTCCCCTTTCGGACGAATTCGGGCTTGATCTTGTCGCAGATATAGCAAAAGACGCAAAAAACGGCGTAGTGGTGCTTGCCAAGCACGAGATTGCCGACGAGGTGCAGAAAAAGATACGGTTTACCGGTGCATTCGTTCTCCCAAGACCCTTCAACAAGGCTATGCTTATACAGACAATAAAGCTTGCCGAGGTGGCTCATATCGGAATGGCAAAGCTGGAGGAGGAAAACCGCCAGCTGTCACAGCAGTTGTCCGATATGAAGATAGTAAACCGTGCAAAGTCAATGCTTATGCAGTATCTGAATCTGACGGAGGAACAGGCGCACAGGCATATTCAAAAGCAGGCAATGGATCTGAGAAAGACGCAAAGAGCCGTTGCGGAGGATATATTAAAGACGTATCAAAACACAAAGGAAGAAGAATAAACGGCGAACGCAGGGTGTATGCTCTGCGTTCTTTGATTTTCAAAGCGGTTATCTGCGGCAGACAGGGGCGACACGCATGGGCGGCAGACCTTTTGACAAGTTCCAGTAATGCAATATTTATCCATTAAAAAATCAGCCATATATTGACATTTAACTTTTTACGCACTTTTCACAATTTTGTTACAAAAGGCTCACAAACGGCTTTACTACAGCAAATGGCAATAAAAAGCGGATTTGTGTGGATTTTATTCGATACTGTTATATAGATAATTATATACCGATATTCCTAAAATATATTTTACAATTCAGACTCAGTGTGTTAAAATAATAACGAACAAAAGAAAGAAGTCCTGCAACACAAATACATAACGCAGGGCGCATGATGATAACAGCTAAATATAGATTAATAACGGCTATAAGCCGAACAGGAGGAATTTCACATGAGATTTACATTACCAAGAGATGTTTATCACGGCAAGGGCGCACTTGAGGCATTAAAGAGCTTTAAGGGCAAGAAGGCAATGATCGTCGTTGGCGGCGGTTCGATGAAGCGTTTCGGCTTCTTACAGAAGGCTGAGGCTTATCTTAAGGAAGCAGGCATGGAGGTTGAGCTCTTTGAGAATGTAGAACCCGATCCTTCTGTTGAAACAGTTATGAAGGGTGCAGACGCAATGCTCAAGTTCCAGCCCGACTGGATCGTAGCAATAGGCGGCGGTTCTCCTATCGACGCAGCTAAGGCTATGTGGATAAAGTACGAGTACCCCGACTGCACATTTGAAGATATGTGTAAGGTATTCGGTATTCCCGAACTCAGAAAGAAAGCTCACTTCTGCGCTATTTCTTCTACATCGGGTACAGCTACTGAAGTTACCGCATTCTCAATCATCACAGACTACCACAAGGGTATCAAGTATCCTATAGCTGACTTCGAGATCACTCCCGATGTTGCTATCGTTGATCCCGACCTTGCAGAAACAATGCCTCAGAAGCTCGTAGCACATACAGGTATGGACGCTATGACACACGCTATTGAAGCATACGTTTCAACAGCTAACTGCGACTTTACAGATCCTCTTGCGCTTCACGCAATCAAGATGATCCAGAACGACCTCGTTGGTTCTTACAACGGCGATATGGCTAAGCGTGATGCAATGCACAACGCACAGTGCCTCGCAGGTATGGCATTCTCAAATGCTCTGCTCGGTATCGTTCACTCAATGGCTCACAAGACAGGTGCCGCATTCGCTGATTACGGCGCACACATCATACACGGTGCCGCAAACGCTATGTATCTTCCTAAGGTTATCGCATTCAACGCAAAGGACGAAACAGCTAAGAAGCGTTACGGCGTAATCGCTGACTTTATGGGTCTTGGCGGTGCAAATGACGACGAAAAGGTAAAGCTCCTCATCGCTTATCTGCGTAAGATGAATGACGAACTGAAGATTCCTCACTGCATCAAGAACTACGGCGCAGACAGCTATCCTACAGAAAACGGTTTCGTTCCCGAAAACGTATTCCTGGAGAGATTACCTGAGATCGCTAAGAATGCTATCGCAGACGCTTGCACAGGTTCTAACCCTCGTATTCCTACACAGGAAGAGATGGAGAAGCTGCTTAAGTGCTGCTACTACGATACAGAAGTTGATTTCTGATATTTCTGAGATCGTAGCTGTTAAATTTGATTTCATCTATTTATATAGCCTCTGAATTATAACCCAAAGGAAAGCCCCTTGTACCACCCCCTAAGGTACAAGGGGCTTTTCCACGGCAAGTTGCCGCTGACAATTCGCCTTTCTGTATGTTTATGATTGGCGTAACAACGATGTACGGCGAGTGCCTTACGGCACACCCTTTTGACGTTTCTTCTGAACAGAAACAGGAAAAGGTGCTTGTGATTAATGTCAGATAAATATATAGTTGAACGTTTAATTCTGCCCTTTGGCTGGCGGCGGGCGGCAAGTCGCCGCTGACAATTCGCCTTGCGGCAGTGTGCCGCTTCAAATTCGCCGTTCTGATTGTATGTGCTTTGTGTAACCTCCGTTATCGGCGGATAGCAGTGTATACTGCAGATTTGCTTTTTGTGATGAAATTTGCCCGTCCTTGAAGGACATTTCCTACGATACATACACCATATACACCTTCGTTTCAAGATTTTTCACATTTCTTTCATCGCCCGTTATTATATGATTCATAAAAAGGGGGTATACTATAGTCACAGTCAGAGGAAAGGATTCCGACGACCGAAATCAGCCGATAGGTTTCGGCTTGAAAAATATCGTGCCGACAAGCACGGTTAACATAAAAGGAGCCGCAAGACGGCAACAGCCGCCCTATACACGCTCCGCCTAAGTACAACGAAAGTTTTCATATATACCTCTCTATTATTCAAGCAAAACCGCTCTGTGATGCAGGGCGGTTTTTGCTTGTAGAAAAAGTCTATTTTTTATAAAATAGAGCAAATTCTCCATCCCTAACCCCAAACCCCTTCCCGAGGGGAAGGGGCTATTTTGCTGGGGCTACCGCCCCTAGACCCTGTCGGGGGCTTCGCCCCTGCGACCCCATTTCAATATTTACAAGAGGTTTATCGACAGACTGTAACCGCTCTGTGACGCAGGGCGGTTTTTGCTATTAGCAAAGCCGACAGTTAATATTGTAAATTTTACACAAACTCCCTATAAAATTTCTCAGCAAAATTATAAAAAAGTTTTTAAAAAGGCTAAAGTTTAGAAAAACAAGTGCCGATATAATAAATGTAAGGGTCACAGAGCCCTGTGCGGAGGCGGAGATAACTTCCGCAGTGTTTTGCAAAACAAACACCAAATGACTTTAGCTTAGCGCAAAGCAAGGTCACACTAACAAAAAACAAGTCCCTATAAGGGCAACGACTTCCGAAAAGGATTTCGGGAGTACATTCAAGGAGGAAAACAAAATGGCAGGTATGGTAGTACAGCATAACTTAAATGCGATCAATGCTAACAACAAGATGAACATCAACGTTTCAGGTACAAAGAAGGCAACTGAAAAGTTATCTTCAGGTTATCAGATCAACCGTGCAGGCGATAACGCTGCAGGTCTGGCTATATCTGAAAAGATGCGTTCACAGATCCGTGGTCTTTCACAGGCTACAAAGAATGCCAACGACGGTATCTCTCTTATCCAGACAGCTGAAGGCGGCTTAAACGAAACTCACTCAATTCTTCAGAGAATGAGAGAGCTTGCAGTTCAGTCAGCTAACGGTACATACCAGGATGATACAGACCGTGAAGCTATCCAGCTCGAAGTTGACGCACTCAAGAGCGAAATCGACAGAATCGCTTCTTCTACAGAGTACAACGGCATGAAGCTCCTCGATGGTTCACTCGGTGGTTCAAAGGCTGTTACAGAATTCGGTGCTAAGTATGGCGTTGTAGCAGCAGAAGGCAACGGTCTTGACGGTGCTATTCTTACATCAAACTTCGGCGGTGTTTCTGTTACAGTTGCAAATCAAGCTTCAGCCAAGGGCGGCGAAAACGCAGTTTGGGATGCAACAGGTAAGGCTCTTACTTTAAATCTTGTTGAAGGTGAAACTTATTCTCAGAAGCAGATTGATGATATTATTGCCAATGCAACTCAGGTTAAGGCTGCTACAGGCGCTCCCGCTGATATCAGCTTAACATTAAAGAATGGTGTTTATACAGCTAAAGATGCAGACACAACCGGTGATACAGTTGCCGGCGAAAGAGCATCAAGTGTAGCTACAGATGTTAAGGCTTTAACAGGTAATAAAACTTCTACAGGTTTAGGCTCGGCAGACAGCATCCAGTTCATCGCTAACACATACGGTTTATCCGCTGATACAAAGATGGCTAAAAAGATTACTGTTGCTACAGATGCAGCTCCCGGTAAGGAAAATGTAACAGTAACAACTGCTGCAAAGCCGGCAGACGCAGGTGCAGCAGCTGAAGCAGCTGAAATAAAGTTACACCTTGCAACCGGTAAAACATACACTGAAGATGATATTGCTGATATCCTTAAGGCAGCAGGTTATGACTATTCTGTAAAACTTACAGATTCTCAGGCTCCCGATGGTGATAAGGATGGCAAGATCCTGTTCAACGTTAAGAATGCAACCGGTGTAGATGTAGCAGTTGCTGACGGCAAGGGTGTTGGCAAGGACGTAGTTCCTACAACAGGCAAGGGCCTTACATTCCAGATCGGTGCTAACGGCGTTGAGGATCAGAGAGTTACTCTGAACGTTAACGATATGTCATCTTCTGCTATAGGCGTTGCAAGTGCTGACGTTTCTACTCAGGACGCTGCAAACAAGGCTATCGAAATGGTAGACACTGCTGTTAAGACAGTATCTATGCAGAGAGCTGGTCTTGGTGCACTTCAGAACAGACTTGAGTACACAGTTAACAACCTGACAACAACAAATGAGAACCTGACAGCAGCTGAATCTCAGATCAGAGATACAGATATGGCTACAGAGATGATCAACTACACTAAGAATAACATTCTTCAGCAGGCATCTCAGGCTATGCTCGCTCAGGCTAACCAGCAGCCTCAGGCTATTCTCCAGTTACTCCAGTAATCTGAGAACAGCGTGAGTTTCAGGGCTTAATATTTATAAATTAATGACTTGATGAGTTCGCCCCTGTGAAAACGGGGGCGGATTTTATATATCTGATGAAAAATTGAAATATGAATACAAAATACAACAAAGATTTAATTAAAAACGCAAAAATTCTGAGGAAAAGAATGACGGACGAAGAACGTAAGCTGTGGTACTGCTTTCTCAGAAATTACCCGGTAAGATTTTTTCGACAAAAAGTGATGTATAAATATATAGCGGATTTTTATTGCCCGACGGCAAATTTAGTTATAGAGCTTGACGGCAGTCAGCATTACGAAGAAAAGGGCTTAACCTATGATGATGAAAGAAACAGATTTCTTGAAGAACACGGGATAAGAGTAATACATATTGCCAATAATCAGATTCACACAAATTTCCGCAACGTCTGTGAATATATTGATATGCTTGTTAAAGGTGAATTGTAAATGGTGGGGATTGTGATTGCTTAGAGGTTTTGATGATAGGAGTGCTACTTTAAAAACTTCGGAGCATTCACAATCCCCACCGTAGTTGGCTCGGCTTGACCGAGCAACAGAACCTCACCCTTTTAAATGTTATAGGGTAACAACGTAATGATGGTGCTAAGGGAAAACAATCCCCACCGTCTTGACGGCAAAAAGTATAGCAATTTTGGTAACAGTCCGGTAAATTACAAAATGAAGATTATGTAGAATAACGGTTTTGCGATGCCGTCAAGCCACCTCCCCTTTTTCGAGGGGAGGCAAGGGTGATGGTGCAAAGCAAGGCAAGGATGCCAGAAATGAACGCCCAAAGGCTTTAAGCACGGATGCTTACAAGTGGTCGCAAAAAGTCGGTATGCAAGGATGCATAAAGTCAGCCACACTTAGTCGCTGCAGGACGCAGCGACACTGATGGCTGACGAGGCAGTGACGCACCGACCGCAAACGACCACGATTGCACGGACGCAAAGCCAACAAAGCGTTCATTTAAAGGCAAGGGTGTTGGTGGTTTTCAAGGGATAGTGCTGATTTGGAAGGGTTGGTATGGGGCGAGGGACGGTGTTACAATCCCTCCGATAGCCGCCCGAATTTTTTGGGCGACAGCACCTCACCTTTGACAAGGGAGGCAAGGATATAGTGCTTTTCGAGGGATAGTGCGGGTTTGGAAGGTCAATGTCAGTGCAGTTGTACCGGTATACTCACGAAATTATTAATGCGTTGTCGGTACGGAAAGTATTTTCGGCGGTGTTGGTGATACGTTTTACGGTACAGCCATAATGAATAGGATTTCAGCAGAATAAAACCACGATTCTTTTTGCGGAATCGTGGTTTTTTCAGCTTGGGGGAAAGTCTGTTTTTTATAAAGCAGTGAGCATTCTCTATCCTTATCAGAACACTTTACCGTGCTTATGCACGGGATAATCCGCTTATGCGGATTATATAACGTAATCGTCCGCCGCATTCTCCATATCGCTGTCTATCAGGTCCTGTAATGTCACACTGTCAAGATACTCGTTTATGACCTTGTACAGCCCCTGCCATAACGATAATGTGGCGCAATGCTCGCTCCTGTCGCATTCAACTACTCCGCTTTCAAGGCAGGCAACAGGCGCAAGAGAGCCTTCAGTAAGCCGTAATATATCTCCTACGGTGTATTTGTCGGGAGCTTTAGCAAGACGGTATCCACCCTGAAAGCCTCTGTTGGTACGCAGTATGTCCGACTTATTGAGCATCGGAACGATCTGCTCAAGATATTTCTTTGAAACGCCCTGCCGCTGTGCTATTTCTTTCAGCGGAATGTAACCGTCGCCCTGATGCTCGGCAAGGTCAATGAGCATTCTTAATACATAACGTCCTTTTGTCGAAATCTTCATATTATTGTCCTTTCTTTATCGCTTTTTTAAAATACCGAAATCTATCCGAAATCTGACCGTCATTTCTAAATACTATAATACCATATTTTTAGTAGGTTTTCAAGTGGTTTTCCTGTTTTTTTAATCAATTCTGAAATTATGCAGAAATGGCCGTATAATGACCTGTTGTTGTGCATTAAGGTTATAACTTTAATTACTTAATTTTACTGCCCAAAATAGCGAAAAAGCGAGGTATTGCTGGTTTGACTTGTGATAATGCACAGCTTTTAAAAAAGAAGTTTGTATACTCTGCTCTTATTTTGAAATTGTGAGCTTTTTTTGACCTTTTTACAGTTTTTTTGCTTGCAGGCGGTCATAAAATGTGATAAAATTATCTTATATGGAAAATGGGAATAAGAAAAGGAGGCGGGAAAATGGTTGAAGAGGTCAGAGGGTATCTTTCCGATATGATAGATGCCATCGCTACAAAACGTTATGATGACCTTCAACAGATTACCGAATTTGCTCCTGCTGCAAAAGCATTGCACATTTCGAGAATTGTTCGCACATTGAACTACGGCGGAAGATTGAGCGAAACTCTTATTTATAAAGACAGCTCTATCTACCCTTTACACAATAAGAAATATGAGCGTGAAAACACAAGCTGCAGTCTGACTTATGAGTTTTATACCGATGTGGATTTTGAAACTCTGACAGATGAGCAGGAACAGCTATTTGAGCATATGACCAATCTTCTGGCTATCATTTGCACCTGCACGCTGAATATTCACGTTGAAAAGCTGATCGACCATATCGACCGTGACAGCGGAATACCGAACTCGAAGGGCTTCCGTGCTTTTATTGAGGAAGTAAAGGAAAACGGAGTTCTCTCTGACTATGCGGTCATAAGAGCCAATATCAAGGGCTGTAATACTCTTAACACCATCTTCGGCTATCAGGCAACAACAGAGATAATCCAGAGATTTGCCAGAACGCTTAACAAGACGATGTACAGCGATGAGATATGCAGTCGCTCAGGCAGTGATAACTTCTGTCTGATGGTCAAAAAGAGCCACCTTAAAGCTCACCTTAAGAACTTTGCCAAGACACCTGTCAACTTCTATTACGGCAAGGAAAAGACAGTGTATGAGATAGCACTCAGAGCCGGTATAGTAATGCTTGACGACAGCACAGAGGATATTGACACTATTCTTGCCCGTGCGGAAACCTGCATTGATATTGCAAAGCGTCGTGCGGATACGGATTTTGTTTATTACGATCTTGATACAATTAACCGTGAAAAACAGCTTACCCTGCTTGAGAGCGGTATGCCGCAGGCTTTGGCGGACGGAGAGTTCGTTGTTTATTTTCAGCCTAAGGTACGGGTGGATACAAGAACGCTTGTAGGTGCTGAAGCACTTATAAGATGGATGCGTGACGGCAAGGTTATTTCGCCTGCCGACTTTATCCCTATAGCAGAGCGAACCGGTTTTATAATGAAGCTGGATATGTTCGTTTTAGAGCATACCTGTGCGATGATAAAGCAGTGGCAGGAAAACGGTAAACGCACAGTTCCCGTATCGGTGAACTTCTCAAAGATACATCTGCGTTTCCCTCACCTTGCGGAAAAGATAATGAATGTTATAAACAGTTACGGGATTGAGCCGCATTATCTTGAGGTAGAGTTTACAGAAACCGCATATACAGACGATTTCAACGCAATAAAGCAGGCTATAATCGACCTTAAGAGCTACGGTCTGATGGTTTCTATGGACGACTTCGGAACAGGCTATTCTTCGCTTGCTCTGCTGAAGGATCTCGACTTTGATATACTGAAGCTCGACAAATCACTTGCAGGCTCGGACGATGACGCAAGAGGTCAGGTAGTGCTTGAAAATATTCTGCATATGGCGCAGGAGCTTAGCATGACTACCGTCTGCGAGGGCGTCGAGGATAAGAATATCGTTGATAATCTGAGGAATATGGGCTGTAATATCATACAAGGTTACTATTTTGACAAGCCCCTGCCCGAATCGGAGTTTGCGTCAAGGCTTGAAAGCCCGATTTATGAAAATAAATAAGAAGAAAAACCGCTGTGGAGCTTCACGGCGGTTTTTTGATGTAAAACAACAGCCACGGCGAAAGCTGTGGCTGTTTAGTTTGTAGAAAAAGTATTTTGTTTAATGCGTTTTTGCTATATCATTCAGCTCTGACTATGATAATAAGCTACCGATAGTTCTTTTTGTCGGACAGCACTTCTCGGGTTCGCTATTCCAATCAATGCACCTGTCAATATTGACGAGGGAAAGAACCAAAGAGACTAGGGTAAGGGACTTGACAGCCCCTCTCCCTATCTCTTAGGTTCTCTCCCTCGTGGCTCCCTCTTTCCTTACTCACACCCCCACCCCGTCGGGGTGTTGGCTAAACTTGAATAGCCACCTGAACATTGTATATCCTGTCGATGCAGGAACGCTTAACGCTACACGTCCGCATATTAGTACATATATCTCAGGTTAGTAGCGTTTTTTTGAAGAGTCAATGTTAGAGCAGTTGCATTGATAAGGTCACGAAATTATTAACGCCTTGTCGGTACAGAAGATGTTTTCGGCAGTGTTAGCGATACATCTAAAATACTGCTTTATCTGAAATATGTTGCAATGAGATTTATTCCCTCATAAGCAAAAAGGATACCGCAACCTGAACGGTTTGCTGTATCCTTTTAATTATATCTGAGTACGCAGTGGCATATTATCACCGCCGGTAACGTAACTGTCGCCTGTCGGCAACAGTCAGAACGGCGAATTTGACGCACCGCTTCGGTGCCAAGCATGGATGCTTGTCAGCGGTCGAAACTAAGTTGCCGCACGGACGCGGCAACCCAAACGACCGCAATTATTCGCTGCGAGCACCACGATTTTCCTTGAGGATAACGTCGTGTGAGCCACCTTCAACGATACTTGTAGAAGAAACGAGAGTAAGCTTGGCGTTCTTCTGGAAGTCGGGGATATTAAGGCAACCGCAGTTGCACATTGTTGAACGTACCTTTGACAGTGAACGTGTAACGTTGTCCTTTAAGCTGCCTGCGTAAGGAACATAGCTGTCAACGCCTTCTTCAAACGAGAGCTTCTTGTCGCCGCCCATATCGTATCTCTGCCAGTTTCTTGCACGGTTAGAGCCTTCGCCCCAGTATTCCTTAACATAGCTGCCGTTTACGAACAGCTTGTTTGTAGGAGATTCATCGAAACGTGAGAAGTATCTGCCGAGCATCATAAAGTCAGCGCCCATAGCAAGAGCAAGCGTCATATGATAATCGTGAACGATACCGCCGTCAGAGCAAACAGGAACATATACGCCTGTTTCTTCGAAATATCTGTCACGCTCCTCGCATACCTCGATAAGTGCTGTAGCCTGACCTCTGCCTATACCCTTCTGCTCACGGGTAATGCAGATAGAGCCGCCGCCGATGCCGACCTTGATGAAGTCTGCGCCGCAATCTGCGAGGAAGCGGAAGCCTTCCTTATCAACAACGTTACCTGCGCCGACCTTTACGCTGTCGCCGTAGTTTGCACGGATCCAGTCGATAGTCAGCTTCTGCCACTCGGAGTAGCCCTCGGAGCTGTCGATACACAGAACATCCGCACCTGCGTTAACAAGAGCAGGAACACGCTCTGCGTAATCTCTTGTGTTGATACCTGCGCCTACTATATAACGCTTCTTGCTGTCGAGAAGCTCGTTCTTGTTTTCCTTATGCTGCTCGTAGTCCTTTCTGAATACGAAGTACATAAGAACGCCGTTATCGTCAACTATGGGGAGCGAATTGAGCTTATGCTCCCAGATTATATCGTTTGCTTCCTTAAGCGTTGTGCTTGCGGGAGCGGTGATAAGCTTTTCAAAAGGAGTCATGAATGTAGATACCTTTGTGTCGGTAGCCATTCTTGAAACTCTGTAGTCACGGCTTGTTACAATACCTAACAGCTTTCCGTGTTCTGTGCCGTCGCTTGTTACGGGCATTGTTGAGTGACCTGTCTTAGCCTTAAGCTCAAGCACATCGGCAAGGGTCATATCGGGAGCAAGGTTGGAGTCGCTCTTTACATAGCCTGCCTTGTAGCTTTTTACTCTTGCTACCATTGCCGCCTCGTCCTCTATCGACTGTGAGCCGTAGATGAAAGATATACCGCCCTCTTTTGCAAGTGCGACTGCCATTTTATCGTCTGATACAGACTGCATAATAGCGGATACCAGAGGAATGTTCATGTAGATAGAGCTTTCCTCGCCCTTTCTGAACTTTACAACGGGTGTACGCAGAGAAACATTTGCGGGGATACACTTAGAAGAAGAATAGCCCGGTACGAGCAGATACTCGCCGAATGTGTGTGAGGGCTCAGAGTAAATAAAAGCCATAATTTTACCTTTCCTTTCCTTGCACTTCAGTGCTACGCACTCCGGAATAGCTTTGAGGCAAACGAACTTTAACCGCTTGTTGCTTAAAAGACTGCTTGCCTCAGAGTATTCCGTATATGCGATAAAAATTAAGTCTACTGTGTATCATCGACAGGTTTAAATTGTCTACAGCAGACGCTTACTATTAATCTAATTATACCTTTATCCTCGCCTCTTGTCAAGAGCCTGTAACGCAAAATTAAACCAACCATACAGGCAATTATTCGGCATTTCCGATAAAAAAATGCCGTACAGCCTGACGCTCGGTTTTCGGGAGGCGGCTGCACGGCATATTGTGCTTTTTAGTATCTGTTGCCTTGTTACATTATCGGTCCTTGTCGGTCTGACGTTCGGTTTTTGTTACCGTACTGTAAAGGTAAACGTCACGGGAATCATTCAGCTTGAAGCTGTCGGGTACAACATAATCAGCCGCTCCGGACTGGTAGCTGACGCTCTTCAGCTTTGACTTCATAATGCCCGAGCCGATGAAGCCGATGATAATTCCGACAACTACGCTGATGCAGACCGCAATAACAATATCACGGGTCGCTATGGGAGCTTTGTCGCTGTCATCGTCCTCTGTATCGTCGGTTTCGTTTATTGCGGCGGTGTCATAGTTATCGCTGAGCACTACTGCAGCAGAATCGTCGCTTATTGCATCAAGAGTATCAAGAGCGGTATCGGCTTGCGCTTCCTGTGCTGTCAGAAGTACCTGTGCATCATTTCCGGCAGTGTTAAAGTCGCTGTCAGCAAAGGCAGGGACCGATGCTCCGACCGTTATTATTGCCGCCGCAAGTATGGCTGTAATTCTTTTCTTCATCATATATAAGCCCCCTTAATTCAGTAATACAAATGCGGAAACGGCAAGTGCGGCAACAGTTGCTATCAGGGCGATAAGTCCCGTCCAGCGCCAGTATGCGCCCTTATCGAGCGGCAGATTTCCTACGAATTTTCCTGTCTGTCCGTTCATTGCAAAGTTGTATATATCGCCGTTCCACTTGGCTGTAAGCAGCCATACGGGATATAAGGCATACTTCACAGTGCCGTTATCAAGCTGTACGGATGAACTTTCGGTGGTTACCGATGTGAAGTCGGTGGTGGTGCTTGTAAGGCGGTCAAGCGTACTCTTTTTGATACGCTCGTTGGCTCTGCCGTTGCTTTCGTCGGAATCAACGTCATACTTGTCAGCCATATAGCCTGAAAGATATGCCGTCTGGAAAGCCACCTCGCCGTCTGCTGTAAACGGTTCGAGCGACTCCATAAGGTCGTCTGCTATCTTGCTTGAGCCGTCGACCGGCACTCTCTCATAGTCCATTGAGCCGTTGCGGTAAAGCCTGTAGTGCGATGTCTTGGTGTAGTTGTACTTGTCATCGCTCCAGCTTTTGACCTTGGTTCCGTGGAAATATGCCTGCGCATCGGCGTGGGCATCATAGAGCCAGAAAGGAACGTAAACGCCCTTTATATCGTCTATGTAGCTGTCCGTCCTGAATGCCTTTGGCAAGAGGCGCTTCTTGCAAAGGTGCTGTTTAAAGCCGTTCTTTGCCGCTTCCTTATCCAGCTTGAACGGGATTATTATATCGGGTCGCTTGTCGCCTGCGAACTGTCCCACCATTACTACGGGGCTTCCGCAATAGGGGCAGTCGGTGGCTCCTGTGGTATCGTCACAGACGATCTGACCACCGCAGGAATTACAAAGGTAGACCTTCTGCCCTTCAAGCTCTCCCTGCATCCACTCGTTGCCGGGCTGGCTTGACCAGTCCATCATATCGGGCTTTTCTTCCTTAAGGATGTCATCGTTGCTCTTGAGGGTTTCTGCGTCAAACTCGTTGTCGCAGTAGGGGCATTTCATCTTCTGTGCATCGGTATCGAACTGTAACGGTCCGCTGCAGCACGGGCATTTGTATTCAAGTATAGCTCCCATATAATGTATTTTCCTTTCGTTTTTGGTAAATATCATACTGATGTATTCAGTATATCATATAATCCGAGGTCGTGCAATACACAAATGGGTAATTTTTTATATTCTGTAATACGTTACATTGCGGTTCGGTTGCTCAGGCGATGGCTATTTTTTGTTTGTTGACCGGCGGATGGCTGTGAGCTGCGGCAAATTCCGACCTTGCGGCTGTGAGCCGCCTCAAATTTGCCTTTTAAAAAGATGGATATAGGCTTTAGTTGCGTTGACGGCAGACGGAAATGTGCCGCTGATTTACAATTTGAAAACGTTGCGGATTTTTGAGGGATGGCGGAACGGTCGGGGTTTAGCGATGGTGCTATGCAAATTGTCAGGTGGCTGTGAGCCGCCTCAAATTCCGACCTTTAATAACGTTGCAGATTTTTGAGGGATAGCGGAACGGTCGGGGTTTAGCGATGGTGCTATGCAAATTGTCAGGTGGCCGTGAGCCGCCTCAAATTCCGACCTTTGATAACGTTGCGGATTTTTGAGGGACAGTGGGACGGTCGGGGTTTAGCGATGGTGCAGGATTGATTTGAGATTTTCTGAAAGGTTGAGATTTTGCAAAAAAGCCTTGCAAAGTGCTATCACTCTTGCCTCCCCTCGAAAAAGGGGAGGCAAGAATGCAGTGCAGAGCGAGGGATTATCGTCCTTTTGTAATGATTGTGGGGATGGCAATATTCGGTGCAACGGGAGAGGCAAGACTGTATAGTGTGATAACATAGTTTACAGAATGTGCAAGGA
>ERZ1673742.473-NODE-473-length-51777-cov-6.194656_pt1 | contig 51777 bp, 45 predicted proteins | sample MGYA00580208_ERZ1673742 | MGnify/ENA primary metagenome ERZ1673742 (study PRJEB41218, sample SAMN15661774) | gut metagenome | host: Homo sapiens | place: Canada: London | collected 2015-08-20/2019-03-30 | study: EMG produced TPA metagenomics assembly of...
AGACCGCGCGGTCATGCCCCTGCGCCTCGCGGAAGGCCTTGTCCGGCCGGATATCCACAAGATTCAGCTGCACGGAGCGCACGGAACGGTATTCATTGATCTGCGGCGTAAATGCGATGTCAACCACATCGCCCTGCGCTACGGCAGCGCGCTGCGCGTTGGTCGAGAAGAAGATCGCGCCCCAGGTATACGCGCCCTTGGAAAGCCGCAGGCGCAGATGCTTGCCGCCGCCGACCTCCGTCAACTCCGTGACATGCAGTCCCCGCATGCACAAGATCGGACGCGGACAACCTGCGCCGCAGGGCTCCAGATCGCCCAGCGCCTGAATATTCTCGATGGTCAGCAGTTCCGGCGGAATTTCGCAGTCGATGGCAAGTGCGGTGCTGCACGCGTCCGATTCCCGGAAACGCGCGCACAGGGCCATCATCTTTTCCCGGAAGGGCGCGATGCTCTCGCGCCGGATGGTAAAGCCGGCGGCAAGTTCATGCCCGCCGTAGCTTTCGAGTAAGCCGGACAGCTGCTCCAGTGACCGGAACAGATTGAATCCGCCGTAGGAACGCGACGAGGCCTTTCCCTTGTCGCCGTCGAGGCAGATCAGGAACGTTGGGCAGCTGTACTCCTCCGCCATGCGGGAGGCCACGATGCCGACAACGCCCTGGTGCCAGCTTTCATCCGCCAGCACGATTGCCTGCGGCGGGCCGCCGGGCGGGAGCATGGCGACGGCAGACTGATAGATGCTGCTTTCAATCTCCTGCCGCCTGCGGTTGAGTCGGCAAAGCGTCCCCGCCAGTTCGACCGCGCGCGCAGCGTCGTGCGTCAGGAATAATTCCGTTGCTACGTTGACCTCGCCCATGCGCCCGGCAGCGTTGATACGCGGGGCCAGCGTATAGCCGATGGTCCCCGCCGTGACGGGTCCTTTCTGCACAGAGCATTCCGCCATCAGGGCCGCAATGCCGACGCGGCGCGGGTTTTCCAGCGCCTTTAAGCCTCGTGCGACCATTGTGCGGTTCTCGCCCGTCAGGGGCATAACATCCGCAACCGTGCCGAGGCAGAGGAAATCACAGTATTGATCCAAGAGCGTTTCCTGCTCACCCTCAATGGCGGCGGCAAGCTTGAACGCGACGCCGACGCCCGCCATCTCCGTGACCGGCTGCGGCTGATCTTTGCGGTGCGGATTAACAAGCGCGACGGCCTGCGGCAGTTCGGATTTGCACTCGTGGTGGTCGGTAATGACCAGATCGATGCCAAGTTCCCGGCACAGCGCCGCCTCCTGATTGGCCGTAATACCGCAGTCAACCGTTACAATCAGTTCCACGCCCTGTTTTTTGAGGGTATCGATCGCAATAGGGTTCAGCCCGTAACCCTCTTCGAGCCGGGCGGGGATATAGCTTGTCACATGGCCGCCTCTGCTGCGCAGATATTCCGTCAGCAGACAGGTCGCCGTGATGCCGTCAACGTCATAATCGCCGAAAACGGCGATATGCTCACGACGGGCCAGCGCCTGCTTGACGCGGGCGGCAGCCTTATCCATGTCCAGAAGGTCAAATGGAGAGGAAAGCGGGGTGCTGCAGGATAAAAATTCGCGGGCCGCGCCCGCATCCCGATAGCCGCGGCTGCAAAGCAGCGCAGCGGTGATCGGTGAAAAGCCCGCCGCGCACAACGCCCTCGCGTCGGCAGGCTCATAAGACGAGATTGTCCAGGTTCCGTACTTCAATTCCAATGCACATCCATTATTTTTTCTTTTTCGGTTATTATAGCATTTCAAACCGAATATCACAATACAAAATGTGGATACCAACAGCGCAAAGAGCGGATTTTTCATACGGAACCGGCGGTTCCGGCGCGCAGGCGCGCTGTTTTGCTTTTCTTTGTAGTCCGGATGTGATAAAATAGCGGCAATCAAGAAGCTGGAGGATTCGGCATGCAGGAAAAGAAACGGGGCAGAACGCGCAGCCGCTGGCTGCTTCCGGCGGCGCTGGTGCTGGCTGGAGCGGCATGGTTTGAAAATTTCACGCTCTCGACGAGCACCGTGACCGCAGCCTGCGCGGCGCTGCCGGAGGCGTTTTCCGGGCTGCGCATCGTGCAGATCTCCGATCTGCACGGCAGACGCTTTGACGCGGAAAGCCGGTATCTGCTGGAGTTGGTACGCCTGCAAAGCCCAGATCTCATTGCCCTGACCGGCGATTTGGCCGACGAATTCACAGACTTTTCCATGCTCCCGCCGCTGTTGGAGGGCCTGGCAGCACTTGCACCGACGTTTTATGTGACAGGCAACCACGAATGGGTGCTCTCGCGCGAAAAGCGCGCAGCGCTCTTTTCCATGCTGGACGCGGCTGGCGTTGTGCGGCTGCAAAACGAATACAAGCTGCTTGAACGGGGACAGTTCTCCATCGTGCTGGCCGGAGTCGATGACCCGAACGGCCCGTTCGACCAGAAGCGTCCGGCGCAGCTTGTGCGCGAAATCCGGCAGGCTCGGGGCAAGGACGCGTATATCCTCATGCTCTCACACCGCAACGACGAACTGGATCTGTGGGCAAATATGGGCGTGCAGACCGTCCTGTGCGGCCACGGCCACGGCGGGATCGTGCGCCTGCCGTTCGTAGGCGCCGTCTTCGGAACGCATCTCGATCTGTTCCCGGACTATACAGCAGGCTTATATCAAAAGGGCCAAACCAACATGATCGTCAGCCGCGGTCTCGGCGGCAGCCGGAAGCTGCCGCTGCGCATCGGAAACCGCCCGGAGATCGTAACCGTGATTTTAAAAACAGATTCCGGAGAGATTTAAACTTTTTATAAACAATCGGCCTATGCGCTTGTATTTCCTCCGCAGGTTTTTATAATAGACTCCATCAAACGATTTGCAGATGGAGTGACAGACTATGTTTCGGAAAATCGGGGACGGACTACGGAAGTTTATGGCGGGGCGCTATGGCTCTGACCGGCTGAACCAGTGTTTGCTGGGCGTAGCGTTTGTGCTGATTCTCATCAGCGCCATCGGCGGCCGGCGGGTGCAGTGGATGTCCGTGCTGAGTTTTTTGGCCTATATCCCGCTCATCTGGTCAATCTTCCGCATGTATTCGCGCAACATCGAAGCGCGCCGGCGTGAAAACGCGGCGTTCCTGCGTTTTTTCAGCCGTCTGACGGATAAGCAGTACCGCTATTTCCGCTGCCCCGGCTGCCGGCAGGTCGTCCGCGTCCCGCGCGGCAAGGGCAAAATCAACATTCGCTGCCCGAAATGCAGCCGCCAGTTCATCAAAAAGACCTGAGTGCGAAATTTATCTTGCTTTTCCCAGAACCGCCTGTTATAATATGCCCGCACGGAGCGGTATCGAAGTGGTTATAACGGCCCTGACTCGAAATCAGGTGTACCGGCAACGGTACCGTGGGTTCGAATCCCACCCGCTCCGCCACACAGAAATGACCTTTGTATGTCAGATGACCGCTTAGGGCGCGTCCATCTCGACAGCAAAGGTCTTTCTTCGTTCAAACCCGCAATCGCTGACGCTGGATTGCAGGGGATTGCAGGTTTGTTTTTTCTTAAAATTGCCCCTTACAGCACGAATCCTCGCCTTGCGGCGAGGATCGATGCCAGACGGGGCGTTTCTTCGTTTCAAAATCGCAACCGTTCGTGTGGATTGCGATTTTGTTTTTGGGCGGAATATTATAAATAATTCAAATAATTCAAATCGAAAAATGGAATGGATATTGCATAGAAAATTCTCTGCTCAAGTATCCCCTATCAAATTGAGATACGCTCCCTGCAAACCCCGTATTACCGCCCGATTGGGCTGGCAATGAAACGCATGAAAGCCCTGCCTCCCGCGGTGCAGAAATTTATAGAATACCTACCGTTTCGGGAAAAGAAGTAAAAAACCCGGCGCCTGCTTTTTGCGGCAGGCGCCGGGTTTTACTGATTGGGATTCAGACTTTTAAGTGGCTATTAGTACATGCCGCCCATGCCGCCGCCCTGGGCTGCGGCTGCCATGGCAGCGTCGGCCTTGGGGTCAGGCTTGTCGGCGACCAGAGATTCGGTCGTCAGGACGCAGGAGGCGATGGACGCGGCGTTTTCCAGAGCGGTACGCGTGACCTTGGTCGGGTCAACAATGCCGGACGGGATCATGTCGCAGTACGTCTCGGTGTAGGCGTTGTAGCCATAGCCAACCTTGCGGCTGGAACGGATCTTGTCGTAGACGATGGAGCCGTCAACGCCGGCGTTCTCGGCGATCTGGCGGATCGGAGCCTGCAGCGCTCTTGCGATGATCTGCGCGCCGGTCTTCTCGTCGCCAGACAGCTTGGCGACCAGCTTTTCAACAGCCGGGATTGCGTTGACATAGGCAGTGCCGCCGCCGGCCACGATGCCCTCTTCGACAGCTGCGCGGGTTGCGTTCAGTGCGTCCTCCACACGGAGTTTCTGCTCCTTCATGGCAACCTCGGTCTGTGCGCCGACCTTGATAACGGCTACGCCGCCGGACAGCTTAGCAAGACGCTCCTGCAGCTTCTCCTTGTCGTAATCAGACGTGGTGACGGAGATGGTGTTCTTGATCTCCGCGATACGGGCCTTGATCTCATTGGCATCGCCTGCGCCATCAACGATGACGGTGTTGTCCTTCGTGACCTTGATCTGACGAGCCGTGCCGAGATCGGTGATCTGCGTATCAGGCAGGTTCATGTTGAGTTCGGAGGAGATATAAGTGCCGCCCGTCAGGATGGCGATATCCTTGAGCATTTCCTTGCGGCGGTCGCCGAAGCCGGGAGCCTTGACGCACACGCAGGTGAAGTTGCCGCGCAGACGGTTGACGAGCAGGGTGGCCAGTGCGTCGCCCTCGACGTCCTCTGCGATGATCACAAGCTTCTTGCCGGTCTTGACGATCTGCTCGAGCAGGGGCAGAATCTCCTGGATGGAGGAGATCTTCTTGTCAGTGATCAGGATATACGGATCATCGATGACGGCTTCCATCTTGTCGGTGTCGGTGACCATGTAGGGGGAGATATAGCCGCGGTCGAACTGCATACCTTCGACGACCTCAAGGCCCGTCTCGGCAGTCTTGGATTCCTCGATGGTGATCACGCCGGACGCGCCGACCTTATCCATGGCCTCGGCGATCAGCTTGCCGACGGACTCGTCGCCGGAGGAGACAGCGCCGACTCTTGCGATATCGTCGGAGCCCTTGATCGTCTCGGAGTTTGCCTTGATGGTGTCGATGGCAGTCTCAACAGCCTTTTCCATGCCCTTGCGCATGACCATCGGGTTCGCGCCTGCGGAGACGTTCTTCAGGCCCTCGTGGACGATGGCCTGCGCCAGCAGGGTCGCGGTGGTGGTGCCGTCGCCTGCGATATCGTTCGTCTTGGTTGCGACCTCGCGGACAAGCTGCGCGCCCATGTTCTCGAATGCGTCCTCAAGTTCTACATCCTTTGCAATCGTCACGCCGTCATTGGTGATCAGCGGAGAGCCGAACTTCTTGCCGAGCACGACGTTGCGGCCCTTCGGGCCAAGGGTAACTTTTACAGTATTGGCGAGCTGGTCAATGCCGGACAGCAGGGCCTTGCGGGCCTCTTCGCCATAAACAATCTGCTTTGCCATAAGAATTGCTTCCTTTCAATCAAACACGAATTATTCTACAACTGCCAGAATGTCGGCCATCTTGACGATGACGTAATCTTCGCCGTCAAGCTTTAGTTCCTGGCCTGCGTACTTGCCAGTCACAACCTTGTCGCCGGGTTTGACCGTAACCTTGACGTCGTCGGTGCCCGGGCCTGCCGCGATGACTTCCGCGATCACGGATTTTTCTTTATTGGCGGTGGAGAGGATGATGCCGGACGCGGTCTTTTCCTCAGCTTCCATGTGCTTGAGCAGAACATTGTCTGCCAACGGGGTCAGCTTCATAACAATTACCTCCAGTATCCAGTCGCTGTTTCATACAGCGCGTTTTACAAGATTTTTTAGCACTCAGTCTCTCTGACTGCTAACATCTATATCATAATCAGATGCGCCAAAAAGTCAAGGGGTAATTTCGGCAAATTTATGACCAGACTGTGAATTTTTCGTGTGATAGGTCAGCCCCTTCGGGTAGAAAAAGCGGATGGCCTGCGGAATGAGTTCGATTTTTGCGTCCGTTGTGTAGGCAGCCTCGCCATCGATATTGACAACAGATTCTTTTACACATTCAATGCGCAGAGAGCGGCAGCGGGCGTGATAGATCAGCGACGGATAATCGGCGTAGCGGCCCTTCTGGTAGTGACCGACGACGGTTGCAACCTGCAGCAGATTGACCTTTTCAACCACAAGCACATCCAGCAGCCCATCGTCCGGCTCGGCCTCCGGCACGGGGTTGAAACCGCCGCCGTACCACCGGCCATTGCAGACGCAGATCATGGTCTTCCGGCCCGAGAACACCTCGCCGCTGTCCAGCGTAACGGTGTAATCCGCCGTCAGCCCATGCAGCATATTCGAGAAAATGGACAGAATGTACGCGCCCTTGCCGCTCACGAGCGGCAGGCGCTTGAAGCGGGCGATATCCGTGCCGACCCGCGCGTCAAACCCGATGGAAAGAACGTTCAGCGCGTAGGAATCGTTGCAGCGGATGAGATCGAACCGCGCCTCCTCCGCGTCCAGCAGACGCTCGATGGAGGTGAATGCGGCGGGATCGTCAAAAATTTTGATTGTGTCATTGCCGGAGCCGCCGGGAAAGTGCGTCACGGCAGCGTTGCCATAGCCCACGACACCGTTTACAACTTCGTTGAGCGTTCCGTCGCCGCCGCAGGCGTACAAGCGCACCTCCTCGCCGGACTGTGCCGCCTGCCGCGCCAGCGTCCGGCATTCGCCGGGTGCACCAGAAACGAGCAATTCATAGCTTAACCCGCGCGGCGCAAAGGCGGCCTCGATCATTTTTCGGTATTCTGCCGTCCGGTCAGACTTCCCAGCCGCGGGATTGACGATAAAAATATGCTTCATAGCGGAACTTTCTCCTGTTCTGTTCGTCTTATGAGTACAGGCGGTAATCAATAGTACATGTACACGTTGCACTGCAAGCGCCCGTTGTAGAGTTTGCGCTTTTTGACGGCCTGTTTGCCGTAGTAATGCTCGAACTCCGGTTCGGAGGAGATGATGTATTTTTTCCAGCCGTCCGCGTATTTGAGATGCCGGCCGAACGCACTGTAGAGCCGCTGGGCGCTGCGCTGCTCAAGCATGCGCTCGCCGTAGGGCGGATTGCAGACGATGAGGCCCTTATCTGCGGGCAGACTCATCTTCGTCGCGTCCGCCTCGCGGAACTCGATCAGCTTGCCGACGCCCGCCTTGCGTGCGTTCTGCTGCGCGATCTCCAGCGAAGCCGCGTCAATGTCGGAGCCGAGGATGTGATACTCCCCCCGGTACTCGCGGTCGAGCGCTTCCGTTCTGGCCTGCTGCCAGACCGTTTCCGGGACGCAGGACCACTTCTGCGCCATGAACGACCGGTTCAGGCCCGGCGCGCGGTTCAGCGCGATCATCGCCGCCTCGATGCAGATGGTTCCCGAGCCGCAGAACGGGTCCCAGAAGAAGTCCCGCCCGCGATAGCGCGCGAGATTGACCATGGCGGCCGCCATCGTCTCGTGCAGCGGCGCAAGATTGGCCTCGCGGCGGTAGCCGCGCTTGTGCAGGCTCACGCCGGACGTGTCCAGAAACAGTTCCACATGATCCTTCATGATGGAAAAGCGCAGCTGGTACGTCTCGCCCGTCTCCGGCAGCCAGCCGAGGCCGTATTTCTCGCCCAACCGCGTGACGGCGGCCTTTTTCACAATGGCCTGACAGTCCGGAACGGAGTGCAGCTGGCTGTTCAGGCTGTAGCCCTTGACAGGGAACGCACCGTTCTTCGGAATGAAGCGCTCGAGCGGCACAGCCTTGACACCCTGAAACAGGTCTTCAAAGCTGTGCGCGTCAAACTCGGCCAGCAAAATCATCACGCGCTCGCCCATGCGGCAGCAGAGGTTGGCCTTCGCCATGGCGGCGAAATCGCCTTCAAAAAAAACGCGCCGGTCCTCGACCCGGACGTTTTGCAGATCCAGCCGCCGCAGTTCGTCGCCGACCAGACCCTCCAGCCCAAACAGGCACGGCACGCAAAAAGTCATCGTATCCATAGTTTTCTCTCCAAGCATTCTATAGTCTCTCTAAGTATACGGAATCCCGGCGCAAATAGCAAACCCTATCTGTTACGATTTTGTAAAATGTGAGGAAAAACTTTATATTTATTTAAAGTGACAAGCGTTCGGAAATACGGTATACTGGAAGCAGCACAGAAATTCAAAAAAGAGGAGGAGGTTCCCATGTCTCAGGCAGTGATCGGATGGCTGATCGCCATCGTCGTCTTCATCGTGGCAGAGGCCGCGACGGTCGCGCTGGTGTCCGTCTGGTTCATCGGCGGCGCGGTGTGCGCATTGGTTGCGGCAATTCTCGGCGCGGGACTCGGCGTACAGCTGGCGGTATTTCTCGTCGTTTCGGCGGCGCTGCTGGCGTTCGCGTGCCCGGCGGCTCGAAAAAAGTGGGCAAAAAAGCCGGAGCGTATGAATGCCGACCGCCTCGTCGGCGAAACGGCCATGGTCGCGGAGCCCATCGACGCCTGCGCCGATACCGGAGCCGTAAAGATCAACGGCGTTCTCTGGACAGCGAAATGCACAACAGGCGAACGTGTGGAAGCAGGACGCCATGTGACCATCGAGCGCGTTGAGGGCGCGAAGCTCTACGTCAAGCCCGCAAGTTGTCCCTGCACAAAAGCATAACCATCATAAACAACCGAAAGAACTGAAAAAACCGAAGGAGGAACAAATTTTATGGAATGGATCCCCATTGTTGTGATCGCCGTTCTGGCGCTCATCGTCGTCATCAGCAACATTCATATCGTCCAGCAGTCCCGCGCCTACGTCATCGAGCGCCTCGGCGCGTTCAGCAAGGTCTGGCAGGTCGGTATGCACGTCAAGGTCCCGTTCATTGAGCGCGTGGCCAAAAAGGTCAGCCTGAAGGAGCAGGTGCTTGACTATCCGCCGCAGCCTGTTATCACCAAGGATAACGTCACCATGCAGATCGATACCGTCGTCTATTACCAGATCACCGACCCGAAACTCTACACCTACGGCGTTGAGCGGCCCATGATGGCCATGGAAACGCTCACGGCCACGACGCTCCGCAATATCATCGGCGACCTTGAACTCGACCAGACGCTCACGTCCCGCGACGTCATCAACACCAAGATGCGCGCCATCCTCGACGAGGCCACCGACCCCTGGGGCATCAAGGTCAACCGCGTCGAACTCAAGAACATCCTCCCGCCGCAGGATATCCAGAACTCCATGGAAAAGCAGATGAAGGCCGAGCGTGACCGCCGGCAGGCGATTCTGCAGGCTGAGGGCACGAAGCGCAGCCAGATCCTCGTCGCCGAGGGCGAAAAGGAAGCCGCGATTTTGAAGGCAGACGCGGAAAAGCAGGCCGCCATCCTCAAGGCAGAAGCCGAAAAGCAGGCGGCAATTCTCAAGGCTGACGGCGAAGCGCAGGCCATCATGGCCGTGCAGAAGGCCATGGCCGATTCTCTGGCGCTGCTGAACGAAAAGGCCCCGAACGACCAAGTTCTGAAACTTAAGGCGCTTGAGGCCATGCAGAAGGTCGCGGACGGCAAGGCCACGAAGATCATCATCCCGTCCGAGCTGCAGGGCTTTGCAGGTCTGGCTTCCGGCATTGCCGAGACGGTAAAGGCGACGAAGTAATATGGCGAAGAAGGACGAGCGCTTTATCAAAGTGCTGGACGAGGGCAGCGCCTTCGGCTGGCAGCGCACGATCTGGGTTGACCGGCTGACCGGCGTCAACTATCTCTGGATCGCCTCCGGCTACGCCGGCGGCCTGACCCCGCTGCTCGACGCCAACGGCCACCCCGTCGTGACCCGGATCCCATTAGAAGAGGAATGACGCCGCTATTACTCCGGTCTTGACTGCCGTAGGAACATTTTTATAAGGCAAACTTTTTCGGCGCACAAGCATACAGAAAAATGAAGAACTGCCATCCGACCGGATGGCAGTTCTTTCAATTTAATTGCAGCTGCGGTAAATCAGCTTTGCGTTTGGATCTTGCAAAGCAGTACGAATTCGCAGAAAGCCTGGTCGTATGGATGGTCACGCCTCCGGATCGAAGCGCTCAAAAATCGGGATGCCTCCGGCAGCTTCGCAGGCCAGCATGTCTTCCTTCGTGCGGATCGTCCAGTCAACCTCCTGCGCACCCCAGACACGAACGCACGAGCGCAGGCAGTAGCTGCTGCGGTCTTCAAATTTGTACGCGATAAAGTCCGGGACCGTCAGGAAGTTCAGCAACAGATTGCCCGCAATGAACCGCCTATACCACGGCAGGCCCGACTTGTCCTTCTCAAAATTCATGGAAAGCTGCCCGCGGCAGATCGCAGGGCGGAACTTTTTCACGTCGATAAGCGCGAAGGGGTCAAACGACTCGATGCAGAACTCGCCCTGGTAACTGTCCAGCCGCTCGCAGACGGCCTTGGCCAGCGCCTTGTGATTGCCGCGCGCGGTTTTGAGTTCGATAATCAGGGGCGTTGCATGCTCAAACAGGGCGAGAACCTCGTCAAAGGTCGGGATCTGCTCATCCGTGCCCTCAAGACGAAGCTGCTTCAGTTCGTCCAGCGTCAAATCCTCAATCTCGCCCTCGACGTTTGCGCAGCGCCTCAGATCAGAGTCATGGAACACGGCAAGCGTGCCGTCCTTTAAAAGATGCACGTCCAACTCCGCGCCGAAGCCGCGCTCAATCGCCCGGCGGAAAGCGGGCAGAGAGTTTTCGGGAATGACGGGCTTGTCGTGATAGCCTCGGTGGGCATAGCGGTACTTTTTGAGAATTTCCCACTTTTGATGCCCTTTCCGGCACCTCAGCGCCAGCGTGAACAGCAGATCGAGCGCCAAAAGCACGATCAGGATGATGCAGATTGTCAGCATGGTTACAGACTTCTTTCTTGCTATATTTTAGATAGGCTTGAGCAGCACTGAAACCCAAAACACAAACCAGCAAAGCGTTTGTGTTTTGGAAAGGAGGAAACGGGCTCAGAGGATAAGAGACGTCGCACATAGCGGCGGCTCGTTCCGTCGAGGCCGTTTCCGACGCGCCTCCGGCGGCCCATTCTTTTCCGTCTTGCCGGAAAAGAATGGAAAGAAAAGGGGCGCTTGGTTACGGTTTGGTGCATTCTGCGGGTACGATTCAGGCAATCCCTGATTTATAGCTGTTACGAACACACCAAGTCACCCTACGGGAGTTAGACTACGCGCCGCCTGTTACGGTACACCAAGTTTAATAACAGCTGCCTTTGAATGGCTGCGGTAAAAACGCTTTGCGTTCAAAATTTGCAAAGCAGTACGGATTCGCCGGAGTTCTGTAGGGGCCGATGCCCACATCGGCCCCTACAAAGGTTATGCGGACGGGGTCAGTCGTCCATTTCCTCGAACGCCTCCAGCCCCTTCTTGGCCTCGGCCTTGGCATCGCCGTGGTGGACGAAAAGCATCGTCACAAAACTCAGCGCAACGAACAGCGCAGCATACGGGAACAAGACACGGTAGTCGATCTTTCGCATGAGCGTACCGGCGACGATGGGCGTAACGACCTGCGCAGCCATGGAGGCCGTGTAGTAATAGCCTGTGAATTTGCCGATGTCCGATCCCTTGCACATCTCAACGACCATGGGAAGCGAGTTGACGTTGATCGCAGCCCATGCAAGGCCGACGAGGGCGAAGACAACAAACATGATGGCGTTGATTGAGGAGAACGTCGTTGTGAGCACATAGCCGCTGGCGAAGCAGACGGCAAGCAGGATAATGCCGCACTGAATCGTGCGCTTGCGGCCGATCTTTGAGGCGATCTGGCCGATGGGGATGTACGAGACGATGGCGCCCGCCGTGGCGATGAGCAGGCAGGTCGATGCGCCGCCGAGGCCCTGTCCCATGACGACATCGACATATGTCGAGAACCACGTTGTCACACCGTTATAGCCGATGAACCAGAGCGCGATGGAGGCCAGCAGGAAGCCGAGGCTCTTTTTGACAGGCTTCGGGAGCGTTTCGTGGCCGCTGCCGTCGTCCTGCGCGAGATTCCATTCGGGGTGCTGCTTTTCAAGCGCCTGGTTTTCCGCCGTGAGCTTCGGCTCCCTGATCGTGAGGAGGAGCACGGCGACGGCGACGAACATAATGGCCGACACAACGATAAACAGCGGCTGATAGTTCACATGATCCAAACCGGCGGTCTTGGAGTTGGGATAGAGCACCGCCGCAACGCCGAGATACAGAATGCCGCCGACCGCGCCCATCAGATTGATGATGGCGTTCGCACGCGAGCGCAGCGGCTTTGGCGTCACGTCGGGCATGAGGGCGACGGCGGGAGCGCGGTACGTTCCCATGGCGACGAGCAGCAGGCCGAGGACGATGACAAATGAGGCCGTCTTGAAGCCGGAGGGCTGGGCGGCGTAGCTGTTGTCAAGGAGCGGGAGAATGTTCATGAGGATGATGGCGCAGCCGGTGCCGAAGAGGATGAAGGGCATGCGCTTGCCGATTTTTGTATGGCTCTTATCCGAGACGGAGCCGAAGAACGGCAGCAGAAAGAGCGCCAGAATGTTGTCCGCCGCCATGATTGCACCGGAGAATGTTTCGTTCATGTGGAAGGTCTTGGTGAGGATCAGCGGCACGATGCTGTCGTACATCTGCCAGAACGCGCAGATGGACAAGAACGCAAGGCCGACCAGGATGGTACGTTTGCTGTTGAGTTTCATTTCGGTTCTCCCTTTTCTAGTGTATTGAGGACTTCGCGGATATTCTGCATACAATACGTCGGCTGAACGCCGTATTTTGGGATATCCTCCATCACACCCTCGCCGGACAACACGAAAATCGTATCGACCCCCGCGTTCACACCGCAGGCAATGTCGGTATACACCCGGTCGCCAATGAGGCATGTTTCGCGCGGCGAGAAGCCCGTCTGCTCCATCGCCAGCAGCGCCATCTCAGGCTGCGGTTTGCCGATGACCTTCGGGCGGCGGCCTGTCGCGGTGTGGAGCATTTCAATCACGCTGCCGCAGTCCGGTGCGCTGCCGTACCATGTCGGGCAGACAAGATCGGGGTGCGTGGCGACATAATCCGCGCCCCGGTTCAGCAGGATGCAGCAATTTTCCAGCTTTTCATACGTCAATTCCGTGTCGTAGCCCAGAAGGACAACGGCGCAATCATCCCGCAGCGTCTCGGCTACTCGCAGCCCTGCCAGACGAAGCTGATTTTTAAGAGATTCCGTTCCGCAGACATAATAGACCGTATCCGGCAGATACCGGCCGCGCAGATAGCGGATGGCCGCATCCGCGCTGGTCAGAAAATCGTCGGGAAAGGCTTCAATGCCGAGCCGGGCCATTTTGGCGATATACGCGTCTGTTCCGCGCGAGGAATTGTTCGTCAGGAACAGGTACCTGCCGCCGATGGCGCGCACATAGCGCAGAAAGTCCAGCGTGCCGTCGAAGAGCGTTTCACTCAAATAGATCGTGCCGTCCATGTCCAGCAGGAACAACCGTTTTTCCGCAAGAGACATTGCATACCTCCATGGTCTTGATAAAAAATATTATACAGCGCCGCGCGCCGTTTGACAAGCGCTGCAAGCCGCCATACAATACACATAGGAAATATTGACTGAAAGGAATCCGCGATATGCTGAAAGACCTGCACACGCTCACGCCGTATCTGGACTTTATCCGGACCTGCAATGCCGATCCCGACTACCGCGATCCCATGCTGCTGACGCAGCAGCAGCTGCACCGGAATCTGCTGGATGCGCCGGAGAACCCGAATACGCGCGTGTTCGGGACATTTGAAGGGGAAGCAATCACAGGCGTGTTTGCGCTTTTGGTGCTGGAGGACGAGCGGTATCTGGAACTGCTGGCCGGACTTTCCCGAAGCGCGGCAGCATATGCCGAACTGCTCTCACATCTGAAATCGGCCCACCCCGGTTATCAGGCGGATTTTGTCTATAACCCTCGCAACCGGCTTTTACAGGAGGCGCTTGCGGCGCTGGGCGCGGAGTTTGAACCGGAGCAGCAGAAGCTTGTCCTGTGCCGGGCTGTCCCGTATGTGCCGGATGCGCGCATTGTGCCCTATCGTCCGGAATACCGGGCGCAGTATCTGGCACTGCACACCGTGGACCGCTATTGGACGGGCGAAAAGGTGCTGGCCGCGCCGGAGGTCTTTCGCGTTCTGCTTGCGCTCGAAGCCGGCGAGGCAGCCGGATATATCGACCTGACCCACAACAGCACGGAAAATGAGCCGTATGACCTGTTCGTCCGCGAAAAGAGCCGCAGGCGCGGCCTTGGCCGCGCACTTCTGGCGGCAGCGGTTCAGGAAAACAGGCCGAACGGCATGACGCTTCTGGTAGACATCGACAACGAAGCCGCGATCGCCCTGTACGAAGCGCAGGGATTTGAACGTGCGGATGGAGAAAACAATATCACGGCACATATCTGCCTGTAACACACAGAACACCCCGTCCGGCATGACCCGGGCGGGGTGTTTGATCGAACTGAACGGAAAAAATGTCCGAAATATCCTGATCTTTCTTGCGTGCAAATCAGCCGTCTGTTATAATTGAATCAGAGCGCAAAATGAAGATTTCAGGAGGATGCAAAGGATGAAGCGTACTGTTTTTTGGAAGCGAATGACCGCGCTGGCGCTGGCGGCGATCCTGCTGCTGGGCCTGCTGCCCGCCGCTGCATTCGGCGCAGAGCCGTCGGATGAACCGGTGCAGACCAAGTATGTCTATGAGGAGACAGACGGCGTCTGCCGCGCAGTCCGCGAGGAAGACGCCCTGCCGGAAAAGCCCGCCACCCAGTCCGCGGGCGCCTCCGCCCAATCCAGCGGAAAGCTCGCCACTCCGACGAACCTGCGCTGGGAAAAGGAGCCTAAAAAATATACGGAGAAGCGCAACGGAGTTACCTATCTGCAAGAGGTCTATCCCAGCTGCATCAGCTGGGACGATGCAAAAAATTCCGTAACAGACTATAACATTGTTTTCTATGATGCTTCCAAAAACGTAGTCTGGAGTTCACGCTGGAGCGTGGATTCGGACGCAACATCCTATCATATAGACGGTTTCCGGACACACATTGAAAGCAGTGGAAAATACCAGTTCAGTGTACAGGCACTCGATCTTGACAATCCAAGCCGAAACAGCGAGATCGCATATTCCGACTGGTGGCCCTATTACCGCCCCAATCAGGCACTGGATGTGCCGACCGGCATTTATCTTGACGGAACAACACTGCATTGGTCCGCAGTAGCCAGAGCAGGTGGATATTTTGTGGAAAAAGGCTTCTCCGAAACAGCAGACGGTGAAATCAACTGGTTCGGTTCGACGTGGTGGAGCCATGACGGAACAGAACTTGATATCGCCAGAAACTCACACAATAGAGACATCCTGACAACTGCCGGATACTATTTCTTCCACGTCCGCGCACTTAGCAGCAATATCACAAAATATAACAACAGCGGCTACGGAGAACTGTATCGGTTCTACAGTGATGGGAACGGAAATCTGTCGAAGGAAGGAAACAACACATATACCGTTACATTTGATGCAAATTTCCCCGGCAGCACGCCGGAAAAAGTCTCCGGACTGCTGGCCGGCTTTTTGATTCCGTTTAGAAAAATACCACTTCGTACAGGCTTCCGGTTTCAGGGCTGGTATGCAAACAAGAACTGTTCAGGAGGCCCGTGGAATTTCTTCCTTAATATTATCACGGGTAATATTACATTATATGCAAAATGGGAAAGAGAGGCTGGCTTCACGCTGCCCGAATGCGTTTTTCCATTTACAAACAGCAGCCGATATTTCTGTACGCCGAATTATAAAAATCTGTCAAATCAAGAGAAAGAAAAATATCGCTATGAGATTTCAGACAGTGATTATGCCCATTTGCTGAAAAACGTTAAAAGCGAGGCCGTCTCAGAATTACTGGCCAAGAGACGGAACGCACATTGGAGTGGTTCATGCTTTGGCATGGCAAGCGCTGTGCTGCTTGCCAACAGTGGTATTATCAATCCGTGGCGTTACGGGGTCAACAGTATCAGCAAAATGAATATTGTCATCAATGAAAATGGCACGCAAGACGTAGGAAAGGTTGAAAGTCTCATCAATTTCTATCAGCTTATGCAAAATGTCGGCTTTGTCAAGGATGCGCGGGATAGATATAAAACGAATGAAAGCATCAACCTGAAAAATCTTATTGACACAATCAAGAAAGAAAATGGCAGGCCGGTTTTGTTTACGATCTCTTTTGAAGATTCATGCGGCCACGCACTTGTTGCGTATGACATGCAATATAACTCGGATACGCACACATACACGATCCAAATTTACGACTGTGCGTTGTCTAACAGTCAACCATTTCAAATGACAATTTACGAAAACGGTTCTACCTATACAAAAGAATGCACAGCATGGGAAAGCAAATGGAAAGATCATGGTAAAATAACTGTCAAAAGCACATTAACGGTTGACGATTTTCTTGACATGCAATATGTGCTGCATTCCAATCAAGGCAAGGCTTCTGCCGCAGCCAGCTACCGTCTGACGACCAGTTTCGATTCGTTTACCGTTTCCAACGGCACAAACACAACCACCGTGACAGGCGGCGAGATCGTTGGGGAGGATGCGCTCGGTCTGACTGTGCTCGGCGGTGAGGGGGAACCGGGCTTTGCCCTGTCCTTCGTGACGCTGCTGCCCGCACTGGAGACCGGCGCGTATACCATCACGCCGTCCGGCGGAGCGGGTGAGGAATACACGCTCGACCTTCTATATGACGATGATGCAAACGGCTTCTTCCATTCGCTCACGTCTGCCGCTCCGGCTTCCGTCACGCTGAGCAGCACCGGAACGCTGACGACAAAGACCGACGCCTCCGCTGCGCAGACGCTGACCTCCGCGTATAACGGCAGCCAGATCGCGGCCGACGGCGTGACCGTCTCCGGCGAAACGACGGGCTTTACCGCCAGACTGGAAAACGGCGCAGTCAGCGTGACCTCCCAGCAGGAGACGCAGGCCGAACTGACGCTCTCGTCCGGACTCAAGGAGCAGACGCAGACGCTGCCGCTTGGCAGCAGCGCCGTTACGCTGCAGGCAGATGCGTCTGACAAAACCTGCGAGATCACGCGCGGCAGCGAAACGCTTGCCAGCGTGAGCCTTGGGTATGCAGTTGTCTTCGACGCCAGAGGCGGCAGCCAGACGCCGACGCAGTTCGTGCAGTCCGGCCAGACCGCAGTTGTTCCGGACGAGCCAGAATATAACGGCTATCTCTTCCACGGCTGGTTTGCCGACGAAGCCTGCACCGAACCGTGGAGTTTTGACACGGCGGTCACAGAAGACCAAATTCTGTACGCAGACTGGCGGCCCAATCCGGCCATGTGGAAAACGGTCGTTTTCCGCGTAAACGGTGTGGACGACCAGCTGATACTGGTGCAAACCGGCGATACATTGACTGCAGCGGATATTCCGGCTGCGGACCTGTACGCAGGCGCAAAAATCGTCTGGGATCAGGAGGAACTGGCCCAGCTTCTGGACACCCCGATCTGGAAAGACCACGTTATCCCCGGTGATGCGGTCCCGCTGGCCGGGCAGTCGGTACTGACGCTGAACGCCGCAAAAAGTGCGGACGGCGTAACAGCGACAGTCAAAAACGACGCAGCAATCAACTTCCAGCTTACTCTGTTTGCCGTTGCCTACGATGCAGACGGGCGGATGCTTGACTGCCAAGCTGTCCCGTTCACGGCAGAAGCAGGCGAAAGCACAACTGTCACAGCTGCGCTCTTTGCCGACGCGGCAGTCGTCCGCTGCTATCTGATAGACAGTCGCTTCATCCCGGTCTGCCCGCGTGTGGAGTTAAACTGAACCGCTCCTGGCAGTCTGTATAATCGCTGGGGATAAAAGAACCGCCCCGCCGGCTATGCCGGCGGGGCGGTTGCGTGTTAAAGAAGCATTACAGGTCGCAGTTGCCGACGGTGCGCGGGAACGGAAGCACGTCGCGGATGTTGGAGATGCCAGTCAGATACATGACGCAGCGCTCAAAACCGAGGCCGAAGCCCGCGTGGCGGGTCGAGCCGTATTTGCGAAGGTCGAGATAGAACTGATAGTCCTTCTCCTTCAGGCCGCACTCGTGCATGCGCTGCACAAGCGTGTCATAGTTGTCCTCACGCTGGCTGCCGCCGATGATCTCGCCGATGCCGGGCACAAGGCAGTCCATGGCCGCGACAGTCTTGCCGTCGGGATTCAGCTTCATGTAGAACGCCTTGATCTCCTTCGGATAATCCGTGACGAAGACCGGGCGCTTGAAGATCTGCTCGGTCAGATAGCGCTCGTGCTCGGTCTGCAGATCGCAGCCCCAAAAGACCTTGTAGTCGAACTTGTCATTGTGCGCTTCGAGCAGCTTGACAGCCTCGGTATACGTCACATGGCCGAAATCGGAGGTCATGACGTGGTGCAGGCGGTCGATGAGGCCCTTATCGACAAACTGGTTGAAGAACGCCATCTCCTCCGGTGCATGCTCGAGCACATAGGCGATGATGAACTTGATCATATCCTCGGCAAGCTTCATGTCGTCGGAGAGGTCGGCAAACGCGATCTCCGGCTCGATCATCCAGAACTCTGCTGCGTGGCGGGTGGTGTTGGAGTTTTCGGCGCGGAAGGTCGGACCGAAGGTATAGATATTGCGGAACGCCTGTGCAAACGTCTCGCCGTTGAGCTGGCCGGAGACGGTCAGGTTCGTCTCCTTGCCGAAGAAGTCCTTGCTATAGTCGATCTGGCCGTCCTCCGTGCGCGGCAGGTTATCGAGGTCAAGCGTCGTGACCTGGAACATTTCGCCTGCGCCCTCGCAGTCGGAGCCGGTGATGAGCGGGGTATGGACATAGACGAAATCGCGCTCCTGGAAGAATTTGTGGATGGCGTAGGCGATCAAACTGCGGACGCGGAACACGGCCTGGAACGTGTTCGTGCGCGGACGCAGATGCGTCACGGTACGCAGATACTCCATCGAATGGCGTTTGGGCTGGATGGGATAATCCGGCGTGGACGGGCCTTCGACAAAGACCTCGCTGGCCTGCAGTTCAAACGGCTGCTTCGCGTCCGGCGTCAGGACGAGCGTACCGGTGACAATCACGGCTGCGCCGATGTTCAGCTTGGAAATTTCGGTGAAATTTGCAAGTTCGGAGCCGTAGACGACCTGCACCTGCGAGAAAAATGTGCCGTCGGACAGGTTGATGAAGCCGAAGTTCTTACTGGCACGCAGATTGCGCACCCAGCCGCCGACCTTGATCTGTTTGCCGGCATAAGCGTCAGTCTCTTTAAAAAGGGAACGGACAGAAATAAGCTGTTCCATAGTGATCGATCCTCTCTTGTATTTATAATGTTGTGTAATTTACAGAAGCAGAATACCTGCGTCGCGGCAGGCATCCGTTGTAGCCTTGTCCCAGATGCTCGACTGCACCTCGCCAATATGGCAGGCGCCGATCATAAGCATGCACAGACGGCTCTGGCCGATGCCGCCGCCCATGGTCAGCGGCAGTTCCCCGCTTAAAAGCATTTTGTGGAACGGCAAGCTCCGCCGGTCGTCGCACCCGGCAAGCGTCAGCTGCCGGTCAAGCGATTTCTCGTCCACGCGGATGCCCATCGAGGAAATTTCAAACGCGCACTGCAGCACCGGGTTCCACATCAGGATATCGCCGTTGAGATCCCAGTCGTCATAGTCGGGCGCGCGGCCGTCATGCGGCTTGCCGGATTTTAACTTGCCGCCGATCTGCATGAGAAAGACCGTGTGGTGCTGGCGCAAAATTTCGTTCTCGCGCTCCTTGGGGGTCTTGTCCGGGTACATATCCTCCAATTCCTGCGTGGTGATGAAGAACACCTCGCGGTCAAGTTTTGTGTGCAGGCTCGGGAACGCAACGCCCAGCGCGTCGTTCGTCTCGCAGACGGCGCCGACAATATCGCGCACGGTGCGTTTTAAATAGTCCGTGTTCCGATCCTCGCGGGCAATGACCTTTTCCCAGTCCCACTGATCGACGTAGACGGAATGGAGGTTGTCTACCTCTTCGTCGCGGCGGATGGCATTCATATCGGTAAACAGGCCCTTGCCGACGTTGAACTGGTAGCGCTTCAGCGCCAGCCGCTTCCACTTCGCAAGCGAATGGACGACCTGCGCCTCGGCGTGCACGTCGGGAATGTCAAAACTGACAGGCCGCTCATAGCCGTTTAAGTTGTCGTTCAGGCCGGAGGCCTCCTCTACGAACAGCGGCGCGGACACGCGGCGCAGATTGAGCGCGTTGGACAGATTCGTCTGGAAATTGCTCTTGATGAATTCGATCGCGCGCTGCAGTTCGTAGACGGACAAGGGGGCGCGGTAGCCCTCTGGGATGAAGACCTTGCTCATGGGGAAGCCTCGCTTTCATATAGCGTTCAAAAATTTACAAAGTATTATACACCAAATTCCGCCTTCATGCAAGTACAGTGCGGAAATATGCAAACTTTTTACCAAAACAGAAGCCTGCGCAAAAATGCAAAAAAAGATTGACAAATCAAGGGGGTATCGGCTATAATACTTATCGTATGCTCCATAGGAGCAGCTAAATTTTTTTGACTCGCTGCGGCGGAGGCTGTACCGGCGTCCGCTGTTGAGCATATTTTTACAGGAGGTGTAGATTCCATGGCAACTGTTCGTACCTATCAGCCCAGAAAGCGTCACAGATCCAAGGTGCATGGCTTCAGAAAGAGAATGGCTACCGCCAACGGCCGCAAGGTCCTCGCCCGTCGCCGCGCCAAGGGCAGAGCAAAGCTCTCTGCGTAATCTGACGCGCCTACACCGCAGCACACATACATTCGGGGTGAATGGAAGCAGTTCTGTTCGCCCCATCTGTTTATGTAACGAAATCAGCACAGTTACCCGAAGGTGGGCGTTTATGCAGTTTTCTTCCTCGTTGAAGTTCAATCATATCTTCCGCCGCCTCTACCGCAAAGGGCAGAGTGCGGCCAACGGCTATCTCGTGCTCTACTGCCGGAAAAACGGCTCGCAGGCGAATCGCATCGGTCTGACCGTCAGCGCAAAGCTGGCTCATGCCGTGCAGCGCAACCGCCTGCGCCGTCAGCTGCGTGAAATTTACCGGCTGCACGAGGCTTCGTTTGTCCCTGGATATGATCTTGTCGTCGTCGCACGGTCACGCGCCATCGGCGCGGATTACGCGGTGCTGGAGCACGCCTATCTTTCGCTTGCCGCAAGGCTCGGCCTGCTGACGGAGAACACGCTGTGAAGCGCGTGCTCCTGCTTCTCATCCGCCTGTATCAGAAGCATATCTCCCCGGGCCTTCCGCGCCGGTGCCGGTTTTCACCGACCTGTTCGCAGTATGCGCTCGAGGCGATTACAAAATACGGGGCGCTCAAGGGCGGCTGGCTGGCGCTGAAGCGGTTGCTGCGGTGCAATCCCTTTTATAAGGGAGACTATTTTGACCCGGTGCCGTAGGGCAGCGTGGTTTTTTCCCGTTGTCTGAACGCGTATCCCCATCACACTTGGAGGAAAACAATGAAGAAAAAAGTCCTGATCTGGGTCCTTGCCGCCGTGCTCGTGCTGTCCATGGCCGGCTGTGCCGCCGGTGCGGTCAGCACGAACGATAAATATGTGGACATGGAGCCCACCGCTGCGGCCGAGGCTGCCGCTGCCGAGACGAAAGACACAACCGGCCTGTCCGATCTCATCCGTGTCCCGTTCGGCTATCTGCTCGACTGGCTGTATACCTTCACCAACAACTACGGTCTGGCGCTGATTCTGTTCTCTCTGATCGTCAAGCTGGTGCTGCTGCCGATGTCAGTCAAGAGCAAGAAGAGCATGCTCAAAATGTCCCGCCTGTCGCCGCAGGTCAAGGCCCTTGAGGCCAAATACGGCGACGATAAGCAGAAATACCAGCTGGCTGTCCAGCAGATGTACAAGGAAGAGGGCGTATCCATGGGCGGCGGCTGCCTGTGGTCGTTCATTCCGCTGATCATTCTGCTTCCGCTTTACTACGTCATCCGTGAGCCTATCACCTACATGATGCACAACTCCCGCTCCATTTCGGAGGCCATCGTCGCCTTCATTCAGGCCAGCGGTGAGAATCTCGGCAAAAACAGCTACTACGCTCAGCTTGCCGCCGCCGGTCATATCGGCGATTATATGGAAGAACTCAAGTCCCTGGCCGTTACGGCGAACGCCAATCTGCAGGCCATGAACTTCCAGTTCCTCGGCATCGACCTGGCCGGTATTCCCTCGTTCCGCTTCTGGGAGTGCGAAGGCTGGGGCGAGATCGGCCTGTTCCTGATCCCGGTCGTTTCCGCCGGTCTGCAGGCTGCGTCCATGTGGATCAGCCAGAAGATGAACAACCAGGTCGCCACGAACGCCGACGGTGAGCAGGACGCGGACGCCGCCAAGGCCGCCAATCAGACCAACGCGACCATGATGCTCATGATGCCGCTCATGTCCCTCTGGATCGGCTTCTCCATGCCCGCCGCGATCTCCATCTACTGGATCGCGCAGGCCGTGTTCGGCGCTGTGCAGGATTATTTCCTGACGAAGCACTACCGCAAGGTCTATGACGAGGAGGACGCCGTCAAGCAGGAGATCGCCGCCAAGCGCCGCGCCGAGGAGGCCGAAAAAGAGCGTCAGCGCGCGCTGCGCCGCGAGCAGAACCCCGACGGCATCACCGACAACGTCAGTAAAAAGAAGATTCGTCAGCAGGAAAAGGAAGCCGCTGAAAAGGCGGCCAGAGCATACGAGGCCAAGAAGAACCCTGTGCAGGAATCCGAGGAGAAGAAGCCGCTTTCCGGCGACCCGGAGCGCCCGTACAGCCGCGGCCGTGCCTACGATCCTGCTCACTACGGCAGAAAGCGTTCTGCCGGCTCTGACGCAGAACAGACAGAGGAGTAATTATGGAGAAATTTATTACCGCAACCGGCAAAACGATCGACCTGGCCATTGCAGCGGCTCTGGAAGAACTGCATATGGATCGTGACAGCGTTTCTGTCGAAGTTCTGGAAAACCCGAGATCCGGTTTCCTTGGCATCGGCGCACAGCCCGCGCGCGTCAAGGTCACCTATGAAGCACCCGATGAAGCGCCCAAGCCCGCCCTGTCTTCCGCGTCGCGCAGCAAGCCGAAAAAGCCTGCTGAGTCCAAGCCCGCGGACAGTGCGAAGGTGATCGCGCCCGCCGCTCCAAAGGTCATCGCACCGGCTGCGCCCGAAGCGCCCCGTCCGCAGGATACGCGCGCTTCCGCACCCAAGGCTCCGCAGCAACCGCGTCAGGAACGCGCACCGAAGCAGCAGCGCGGCCCGAAGCCCGAACGCCGCGACCAGAAGCCGCGCCAGCCGCAGCAGCCCGAAAAGCCCGCTGTCCCGGCAGAACCGAAGGTCTACGCGCCCGCAGAGCCCGGCTCCACGGAAGAGCGCATTGAAACCTTCATCAAGGGCCTCCTCGAGCACATGGGCTCCGACGCCGTGCCGCACGCCGTCAAGACGGCGGACGAGACGTATCTGGTTGATCTCGTGGGTGAAAACCTTGGCATCCTTATTGGCCGCCGCGGCGAGACGCTCGACGCAATCCAGCATCTGACCAACTATGCCGTCAACCGCGGCCAGAACAAGCGTGTGCGCATCAATGTCGATGCCGAAAGCTACCGCCTCAAGCGTGAGCAGGCATTGCAGCGCCTTGCGCAGAAGGTTGCGGGCAAGGTCACGCGCTACCGCCGCAACATCACGCTCGAACCGATGAACGCTTATGAGCGCCATGTGATCCATGCCGCGCTGCAGGATCATCCTGACGTAACGACCTTCTCCACCGGCACTGAGCCCAACCGCCGTATTGTCGTGGCCTACAGCCGCTACAAATCGGCAGAGGCCGCCGTTAAGAAGGACTTCCCGGAGACGGAAGAGGAATAAGCAGGACTCAGCCAAACACCCCTGCCGCTGCGACAGCGGCGGGGGTGTTTTCGTGTGCGCATCGAACAAAATATACGGGAAAAATGTTTTTTCCGGTTTTGCTTGCTTTTTATGACGGAATCCGCTATGATGGGGAAACAGGAACTTCCAGAGACTGTTTATTCCCCGAAAACTGCATATGCTACAAGCAGGGAGGATCGCGCTATGACGCTTTCGTCTGAACAATTTCACACGCTCTACGACGGAGCAGCCCAGCCGGTCGTCCTTGTGCAAGACGGCGCCGTCGCGGAATGCAACTGCCACGCGCAGGAGTTTTTTACCGCCGGGACGGCGCTCTGCGCCTATCTGCCGCAGGACACTGCGCTGCCGGAAACGCTGTATACGCGTCCGGCCATATTGCCGGTACTGGCAGGCGGCATCTGTGTCAGCGCCAACACGCAGCCGCTGGACGGTGCGCTGCTCCTGTTCCTGCCGCCGCGGGACACACGCGACGAACTCGCCGCATTCAGCCGCGCCGCGCAGTCAATCTCCGCACCGCTGACAACGCTGCTGTCCGTATCGGAAACGCTTTTCCCGCTTCTTTCCGAGGCCGAGGACCCTGCGATGCAGCAAAACCTGGCCGTGTTCAACCGCGCCTGCTACCAGCTGCTGCGCGCATCGGAAAATTTGACTGATCTGAGTTTTATCCAGCGCGGTCGGCTGCCGCTGTCGCTGGAAAAGACTGATCTGGTTGATTTTCTGGAGGAACTGTCTCAGCACGCAGATGATCTGTGCTGGCAGGCAGGCCGAACGCTGGAGGTTGATCTGCCGCAGGCGCCTATTTTCGTCTGGATTGACCGCAGACAGATGCGCCGGGCACTGCTGGCGCTGCTGTCCAACGCAATCAAATTTACCGCGCCGGACGACGTTTTGCGTCTGTCGCTTACACGGCTCGGCAGACGTTCCATGATCCGGCTGTCTGACAATGGCGAGGGCATGGACACGGATGTCCTGACCAGCGCATTCTGCCGCTACGCAAGACCAGAAGTGCCGGAGGATCCGCGCCTCGGCGCTGGCTTCAGTCTGCCAGTCGTGCAGGCGATCGTGCAGGCGCACGGCGGCTCGGTTATGCTGCAGTCGCAGAAGGGCAGCGGCACAGATGCGCTGCTCACGCTGCCGGTCGGCGACCCAGCAGACTGGACGCTGCTCAAATCTCCGCGCGTGTCCGTTGACCGCAGCGGCGGCTTCGTCCCGGAACTGGTAGAACTCTCCGATGTTCTGCCGCCAGAGGTATTCAACGTGCGGAACTTTCTGTGAATAAAAAAGCAGCGGGCTGCCCTCGGCAGCCCGCTTTTGCACGAAAAACACACAGAATCTCTGTAGGTGCAGATGTTTCTGTCCATCCGCTTGGACGCCGCAAATTTGCGGAGAACTTTCAGATATACAAAGTTATCCCTTACCGCGCCCCGTGCGGTAAGGGATGGAAGCATTTGTTTCAGCAAATGGCGGAAGCGTCCGGCTGCGGCGTTTAACGCGCTTCGCTCAAAGCCGGAACAGTCTCTTGGCATTTTCTTCCGTTGCAGCAGCTGCTTCTTCTGCGGAGATTCCTCGAATCTCCGCGATTTTTTTTGCCACGAACGGCACGAGGCTTGGGTCGTTGCGGCGGCCCCTGAATGGCTCCGGTGCCATATAGGGGCAGTCTGTTTCGATCAGGATACGATCCAGCGGAATTTTTTCCGCGACCTCGACTGCCTTGCGCGCGTTTTTGAACGTCACCACGCCTGTAAAGCCGATGTACCAGCCGCGTCTAATCAGTTCCTTCGCCATCTCATAGCTGCCGGAAAAGCAGTGGAACACGCCGGTCACGTCCGGGAAGTCGCTGATGATGCGAAGTCCGTCCTCGTGCGCCTCGCGTTCGTGGATTACAACAGGAAGAGAAAGTTTCTGTGCAAGTTCCATCTGCATACGGAAGGCTCTTTGCTGCACATCCCGCGGAGGGTCTTCGTAGTGATAATCCAGACCGATCTCGCCGATGGCCTTCACGCGCGGGTCCTCGCACAGCGCGCGGTATTCTTCAATTCGCGCTTCATCTACCTGTGCCGCGTCGTCCGGATGACTGCCGACGGCAGCCCAGATCCAATCGTACCGGTTGGCCAACTCGACCGCATGATAAGACGACGGGCCGTCGAAGCCGATCTCCATCATGCCGCTGACGCCGGCGGTGCGCATGTTCTCCACAATGTGCACAAAGTCCTGTGCAAAACAGTCCTCGCCCAGATGGGCGTGAGAATCAAAATACATGGCTTACTCCTTATTCTGCTCCAGCCAGATCAGCAGCACCGCGATGTCTGCGGGCGACACGCCCGAAATGCGGCTGGCCTGTCCGACGGACAGGGGACGGATCTCGCTCAGCTTCTGGCGCGCTTCAACGCGCAGGCCCTGAATGGACAGATAATCGATCGAATCCGGCAGGAGTCTGCCCTCCTCGCGGGCGAATTCCTCAACCTGCTTCTGTTGGCGGGCGATATAGCCCGCGTATTTCATGCGGATCTCGACGGCCTCCCGGATAACAGGCGGCAGATCGGGCCGCTCCGGGTCGAAGGGGGCCAGATCATCATAACTCAGCTGCGGTCTGCGCACCAGATCGGCAAGCCGCGCCGAACCTTCGACCGGTGCGGTGTCATGCGCGCGGAGCATCTCGTTCAGCGCCTCGCTTTCGGCCACACCCGTGGCTTCCAGCCGTTTGATTTCCTGCGCGACCGTGCGGTATTTTTCCTGCACAGCAGCATATTGCGCGTCCGACACAAGGCCGATGCGGTGCCCGATGGGCATCAAGCGTTCGTCGGCGTTGTCCTGCCGGTGCAGGAGCCGGTACTCTGAGCGCGAGGTCATGATGCGGTAGGGCTCGTTCGTGCCCTTCGTGACCAGATCGTCGATGAGCGTGCCGATATAGCCGTCGGAGCGCTTTAAGACCATCGGCTCTTCGCCTTTTATCTTGAGCGCCGCGTTCACGCCCGCAACAAAGCCCTGTACGGCGGCCTCTTCGTAGCCGGAAGAGCCGTTGAATTGACCCGCGCCGTAAAGGCCGGGGATCTTTTTGCTTTCGAGCGTCGGCAGAAGTTCGGTCGGGTCGATACAGGCGTATTCGATGGCGTAGGCCGGGCGCATCATCTCCGCGTGCTCCAGACCCTTGATGGAGTGGAGCATGCCCAGCTGCACATCCTCGGGAAGAGAGGACGAAAGGCCCTGAATATATAATTCATCCGTGTATAACCCGCATGGCTCAACAAACAGCTGGTGCCTGGACTTGTCCGGAAAGCGATCAATCTTCGTCTCGATGGACGGGCAATAGCGCGGGCCGACGGATTCAATCATGCCGTTGAACAGCGGCGAACGGTCGTGATTGGCCTTGATGATCTCATGCGTTTTTTCGTTTGTATAGGTCAGATAACAGACCGCCTTGTTTTCCGGCGGTGTTTCGGTCGAAAACGAGAAGGGAACAGGGTGCTCATCGCCGGGCTGCAATTCCATCTGCGACACATCAACCGAGCGGCGGTTCACGCGCGGCGGCGTGCCGGTCTTGAACCGGCGCATCCGAAGGCCGAACGCAGCCAGCTGCTCCGCAAGGCCGATACCGGCCTGCATGCCATCCGGGCCGGAGGAATAAGCACAGTCGCCGGTGATGACACGCGCGTCCAGATAGGTTCCGGAAGCGATCACGCAGGCTTTGACGGAATAGACAGCGCCGAGACGTGTGACGACAGCGGATACATGGCCGTTCGTCAGGCGAAGTTCCGTGACCATGGCTTGCTTGAGATCAAGATGCGGCTGCTGTTCGAGCGTCCGCTTCATATCCTCCTGATAGCGCCGGCGGTCAGCCTGCGCGCGGAGGGAATGGACGGCGGGGCCCTTGCCGAGATTCAGCATGCGGTACTGGATGCACGAGCGGTCGGCGGCCTTTGCCATTTCTCCGCCCAGCGCGTCAAGTTCCCGCACCAGATGCCCCTTGCCAGTGCCGCCGATGGCGGGGTTGCAGGGCATGTTGCCGACGGCGTCAAGATTGATCGTAAACACGACTGTCTCCAGTCCCATCCGCGCACAGGCCAGCCCTGCCTCAATGCCGGCGTGTCCCGCGCCGATCACAGCAACGTCGTAAATTCCAGCGTCAAATTCCATCCTGATCCCTCCAATACGGGTGCTATTTTATCAGTAAATATACCCGATTGCAAGAAGTGTGGCCGCACGCGGAAAAAAATTCCGCCGCGACAGCGTTCGGCAGACTTTTCCCTCTGCGGGTGCTATTTTATAGATACAGCTTATCCAATGCGAGCGCACTTCATATCCCAGACCGCGGCACGCGCCGCAGTCAAATCCCACAACCCCAACTTCCCCCGGCCAGAATCCTGGCCGGGGGCCTTTTTTCGCTGCGGGAGCCTCAAAGTTCGGCATGCTGCAATGGCTTTTCCATCCGTGCCAGATCCTCCAGCGTGTAGCTGCCGAGGTATGCGGCAATCGTCCGGTCGAGCCCCTGCCACAGCGGAAGCGTCCGGCAGTTTTCCGCGTTTTCACACTGCTGCCCACTCTCCAGACAGGTGACCGGGGCCAGCGTGCCTTCGGTCAGAGACAAAATCTCAAACGCAGTATAGTCCTTCGCAGGCCTTGACAGGCGATAGCCGCCGCCTTTGCCGCGCACGGCGTCGAGCAGCCGGGCCTTGCTCAGCACGGCCAGAATACTTTCAAGATATTTTTCCGAGATACCCTGCCGCGCAGCGATCGTCTGCAGGGGGATATAGCCCTCGTCCGCATGCTCGGCCAGATCGATCATCACGCGCAGCGCATAGCGGCCCTTGCTGGAAATCATCATAATGGATCACTCCTTTTAACCTACTATACTACAGGGTAAAAGGTTTATCAAGTCAGAACCTGCAATTTACAAGCAATTCTTTTTATGCTATACTGATTAGAGTATCGATTTGGAGAGAATATGACATGACGAAGGATCTGACCCGCGGAACACCATGGAAGCTGATTTTACAGTTTGCGCTGCCCATCATGGCAGGAAATCTGCTGCAGCAGCTTTATAATACTGCCGACACCATTATCGTCGGCAATTTCAACGGCCAGCAGGCGCTTTCCGCCGTCGGAGCCTGCGCGTCGCTGACGGTTCTGTTCACGGCGCTTGCCATCGGCTTTTCCATCGGCGCGGGCGTGCTGATTTCGCAGTATTTCGGCGCCGCGCGCGAACAGGAACTGCGGCAGTATGCTGCAACATCTATTGTGCTGATGCTGGCAATGGGGCTTCTCATGTCGCTGATCGGCGTCGTGAGCGCGAGATTCCTGCTGGAGCGCGCGTTGGGAACGCCGGAGGCGCTGCTGCCGCTGACGCTTCTGTATTTCCGCATCTACGCGGCGGGACTGGTGTTCCAGTTCGGGTATAACATCGCGGCGGCTCTCCTGCGGGCGCTGGGCGACAGCAAGGCGACGCTGTACTTCCTGCTTGTTTCGTCTATTCTAAACGTTGCGCTCGACCTTGCGTTCGTTGCTGGGCTTGGGATGGGCGTGGCGGGCGCGGCTATCGCCACCGTCATTTCGCAGATCGCCTCCTGCGTCATCGGCTTTGCGTATATGCACCGGAAATACACGCTTCTGCGCTTCTCGCTCCGCGAACTGCGGCTGGATGTCAAAACGGCGGGCCGTATTTTGCATGTCGGTGCGCCGATGGCCATTCAGCAGTCCATTGTCTCCTGCGGGTTCCTATTTTTACAGCGGCTGGTCAATCTTTACGGTGAGAGCATGATCGCGTCCTATACCGTCGCAAGCCGGATGGAAAACATTCTGCTGATCCCGATTCTCGGTGTGCAGAACACCATGGCGACCTTTGCGGGCCAGAATATGGGCGCGCAGCGCCCGGATCGCGTGGCCAAGGGACTGGGGCAGGGCGTGCTCGTGTCGCTTTCCATGACGCTTGCGCTCTGCCTGTGCCAGATTCTCGGCATTTCCCTCATCATCCGCGCATTCCAGCTGGATGAGGCTGCGGCGGCCATCTGCCGTCTGCATTTGTTCAGTTCAGCCGTCGCAATCCCCCATTTTTGCGGTCTATTTTCCTGCCAACGGTATGTGCCAGGGCGTGGGCGAGGGTTTTTACGCGACGTTTTTTGCGCTGCTGGCACTGGGCCTGCGCGTGATTTTTGCCTATGCGCTGCATAACACAGCCCTGTTCGGCTATACCTCCATCTGGTGGAGCCAGGCTATGGCGTGGACGGTGACGCTCATTGTTTGCTACGCGCATTTCTTCCGCGGCAAGTGGAAAACCAAATCTCTGATCTCCTGAGGAGGAACCGATATGCAGCACCGCTTTTTTGCGCTCATCTCCCGCATGCGCTATATTGGCCGCTGGGGCCTTATGCGCAACACGTTCGAGGAAAACATTCAGGAGCACAGCCATATGGTCGCCGTGCTGGCGCACGGACTGGCGGTGATCCAGCGCGACATCCTCGGCCAGCCTGCCGACCCAGACCGCTGCGCGTCTGCCGCGCTGTTCCACGACGCATCGGAAATTCTGACAGGCGATCTGCCCACGCCGATCAAGTATTATAACCCGGAGATCAAAAAGGCCTACAAGCAGATTGAGGCCGTCAGCTGCGAAAAGCTTCTGGCACTGCTGCCGCCGGAGGTGCAGGAGAGTTACCGTCCGCTGCTGTTTGAATCTGACCCGGAGGTCGCCCGCATCGTCAAGGCGGCGGACAAGCTTTCGGCGTATATCAAATGCGTCGAGGAACTGAAGGCCGGGAACTCGGAATTTGAGGCTGCGGAGAAGCAGACGCGGCAGGCGCTTGTCGAGATGCAGCTGCCGTGCCTCGATTATTTTCTAGCGCATTTCCTGGACAGCTTCCGCCTCACGCTTGACGAGTTGGAATGAATTTGACAGATCTGTCAAATTTCATGTCCGAGATTTCCGAAAATCGCACGAAACTCACAGTTGTTTTTTTGCGGCCGCGCCGCTATAATGTCCTCCAGTGAGTTTACGAAAGGAAGTGCGCGCCATGACGATTTTCAAAACGCCTGTCTGTCGATGCGCTTCCGTTTTTGTTTTTGCCGGGGAACCCGTTGTTCCGGCGTCGTATTTGTTTTTGCAGAAGGAATTGTGAAACTGGTGTTTCCAGTTTTCACAATTCTTTTTTTATGCGCAGCTGCGACCCGAACCGCCCCGCAAAAACGGCGAAGAGAAAGGAGAACACCATGGGAAAAAACAAAATTCCGGAAACCGGCATCTATGATGCCAGACAACTTGGCACGGGCAGAATGCTGCTGCTCGGCTTCCAGCACATGTTCGCCATGTTCGGCGCAACCATCCTTGTCCCCATTCTGACGGGCCTCGACGTCTCGAACACGCTCCTGTTCGCGGGCCTCGGCACGCTGCTGTTCCACCTCATCACCGGCGGCAAAGTCCCGGCCTTCCTCGGCTCGTCCTTCGCCTTCCTCGGCGGCTACGCGACCATCGCGCCGATGCTCGGCGAGCAGCAGAACATCCCCAACCTTGAGATGCTGCCCTACGCCTGCTTCGGCGTGGCCTGCGCAGGTCTTGTGTATGTCATTCTGGCCGGTCTGTTCAAGGTCTTCGGCGCGAAGAAGGTCATGCGCTTCTTCCCGCCCATCGTCACCGGCCCCATCATCATTGCCATCGGCCTGAACCTCTCCTCCTCCGCCATCAATAACTGCACCGGCAACTGGTGGATCGCCATCGCCGCCATCCTCATCATCGTCGCCGCCAACATCTGGGGCAAGGGCATGATCAAGATCATCCCGATCCTTCTCGGCGTCATCGGCTCTTATCTGCTGGCCGTCATTTTCGACGCGGACGTCCGCGCAAATCTTGTCGCCAATGTTTCCTCTGCGAAGTGGTTCGCGCTGCCCATCAAGATGGAGCAGACCGTCTTCGGCCTGTTCGCCTCCGGCAATGTTGACACGCACATGCTTCTGACCGCTGTCATCACCATCGTCCCGCTGTCCCTTGCCACCATGGTCGAGCACATCGGTGACGTGTCCGCAATCTCCTCCACCTGCAACCGCAACTACATTGAAAATCCCGGCCTGCACCGCACGCTGATGGGCGACGGCCTTGCAACTACGCTGGCAGCCCTCTTCGGCGCGCCCGCCAATACGACCTACGGCGAAAACACCGGCGTTCTGGCCCTCAGCCGCATCTATGACCCGCGCGTCATCCGCATCGCGGCAGTTCTGGCCATGCTCTTCTCCTTCAGCCCGAAGTTCGCGGCCATCATCTCCTCCATGCCCGGCGGCACCATCGGCGGCGTCAGCCTCGTGCTCTACGGTATGATCTCTGCGGTCGGCGTCCGCAACGTCGTCGAGAACAAGGTTGACTTCACCAAGTCCCGTAATGTTCTGGTCGCAGCCCTCATTCTGGTCCTGTCCATCGGCATCAGCTACTCCTCGGCCGGTTCTCTCCATCTTGGCGCGATCAGCCTCTCGGGTCTGGCCGTCGGCTCCATCGTCGGCATCGTCCTGAACGCCATTATGCCCGGCAAGGACTATGTCTACGGCGAAGACAAGCAGGGCGACGAATCCGTCAACTTCATCGTCCAGTAAACAATACAATAAAATACCGCCGCAGTCCGGTTTCGGGCTGCGGCGGTTCGCTTTTTTCTTTATTGCTCCAGAATGGCGCTTTCGCGGATGCGCTTCGTGACCTTGGCAAGCAGGATGCTGTATTCCACGGCAGCGGAAAACGTGTCGTCGTAATACGGCTGAAGTTCTTCCATCGTCATGTGGTTTGCGCGGCAGATCTCGCTGAGCGCCTGTGCGACGTCCTCCTCGTGCGCGTGCAGATCCTCCGCCTGCGCGACGCGGCGGACGAGCGCCTTGATGCGCACGGCCTCCTCTGCGCCGGGCCGCGCGTCCTCGCGCAGCTGTTCAAGCGTGGAATTTGAGAATTTGCAGTAATCGTCCAGCGTCAGATTGTTCTGCGCCAGCTGAGCAGACATGGTATCCAGCTGCTCTTCGACGGCCTTGCTGATCTCGGCAGGGTTAGGGGTAAAGTCGTCCATGGTGTCCGCCGCCTGCCGCAGCAGCCGGTCGCGCAGTTCAAGTTCGGCGCGTTCGGCATAATAATTCTCAAGACTTTTGCGCATATTTTCGCGCATTTCCGCCATCGTTTCGCACTGTCCGACCTCTTTCGCAAAAACATCGTCCAGTGCATAGGGCGCGACAGTGCGGATCTCGTGGATATGGCAGCGGAACTCCGCATCCTTACCCGCCAGTTCCGGTGCGTGATATGCAGTCGGGAACGTGACGTGCACGGTCACATCGTCGCCGGGGTTCTTGCCCAGAAGCTGCGCTTCAAAGCCGGGAATAAACGTATTGCTGCCGAGCACAAGCGTCTGCTTTTCCGCCGTACCGCCCGCAAACTGTTTGCCGTCCGCAAAGCCTGCATAGTCGAGCACCAGTTCGTCTCCGTTCTGCGAAGGACGGTCGAAAACGGGCGTCCGACGCTGGCTCTGCTGCTGCAGCCGAACTAGCTGCCGGTTCACCTCTTCGTCCGTGACGTCCACATGCTCCAGCTTGGCCCGCAGGCCGAGATATTGAAATGCCATTTTTTATTTCTCCCTGTTTCATTTGTATCAGCGCTATCAGGCAAATCCGTAAGCACCCACCCCATTGATTGTAGGGGCCGATGTAGGCATCGGCCCCTACAAACGAATGCGCAAGCGCATACGGATTTGCCGAAGAATCACACAAAATCGAAATACCCTACTGCAAAACCTCTCCGTCTCGGCTTCGCCGAGCCACCTCCCCTTTCAGGGGAGGCCCATACGGTTGCCCTACATCCTCGCCTTGATCGCCGAGATCAGGATATCGCCCGCGACGACGCGGTCTTCGGCGGCGAAGCCGGTTTCAAAGTTGTCCGAGTACAGAACCTGACTGCTGGGCGGGAATTCTTCGTCTCCGGCGTAGACCATGATCTGCATCCGGTAGCCGCCTAAGAAATCAAACTGGAAGCCCGCGTCGCCGTGCGGGATCGCCAGCGCACCCATGGCTTCGCAGGCCGCGCGAAATTTTTCGACCCGCGTGCCGAATGTGAACGCTGCCCGTGTCAAAACCCGTCCGGTGTACGGCCCGATATACATCTCGCCCCACGGCATTTCGCGGAACGTCTTATAGCCGCCGGACGGCTCCGCCGCGCGGCCTTCGAGCAGGAAGCGCAGCAAAAACGTCTGGCACGGCAGGTTCTTCAGCGCGAACGCCGCTTCGTCCTCGGACGAGATGGCATACTTGGGCCATGCAATCTGATACGCCGTGCCCAGCAGCGTCACAGTGAACCGGCCGCTTTCAAACGGGACACCGCAGCGCATGGCTGCTTCCTGCGGGTCGAGCGAGGCGAATTTTTCCTCATAATGGGCAAACGGGACTTCTTCCTTGTTGTTCTGTACCTGCATAAAAATTTACTCCTGAATGCTCGACGGGAACAGTTCCCGGCTGGTGTGCGGCAGGAAACACGCCGCGACGAATTCATCCATGTATCTCGGGTTTGTGGAAAGCTCCATATAGGTCATGTTGGACGCCAGTTCATCGACCTTATTGACTGCGCAATCCGACCGCACCATGGCGTAGGCACCGGAGAGCGACGTGTTGCCCAGATACTCGAACAGTTCCCGGTCGATATCCGGCAGCATGCCGATGCGCACGGCGTTTTCCATGTTAATGCCCGAGCCGATGCCGCCCGCAACGTATACATGCGACAGAACGCTCACGTCCATGTCAAGACTGGAAAGCATAATATTGATGGCGGAGAAAATCGCGGCCTTCGCACGGATGAACGAATCGATATCCACTTCCGTGATGGAAATTTCGCGGCCCGTCTCCGATTCGGCCGCAGTGGCCAGAATATAGCGGCCCATGCCGTGCTCGTCGTGCGCGACGCGCTTACCGGTGCGGACAAACTGACCCTTGGAGGAGATGATGGACGTGCGGTAAAGTTCTGCAATGACATCGATGATGCCGGAGCCGCAGATGCCGACGGGCTTCTGGCCCTCCGGGCCGACGATGCCGAGTGTCGGCTCCATTGTATCCTTGTCAATCTTCACGGATTCGACCGCACCGTCTGTTGCACGCATGCCGCAGGAGATATCGCCGCCCTCAAACGCCGGACCTGCCGAGCAGGCGCAGGACATCATGAAATCGCGGTTGCCGAAGACCAACTCGCCGTTCGTGCCGAGGTCGATGAAGAGCGAAAATTCGTCCTTATCCCAGATAAGGCTCGTGAATGCACCTGCGGTGATATCGCCGCCAACATACGAGCCGATGTTCGGCGCCAGCAAAATTTCCGCGTCCGGGTTGGCCGGGAAGCCGAGATCCTTGGCCGTCATGCCACGCCACTGGAAAAACGTCGGGATATACGGCTCCATGCGCACGGGGTTCGCGTCCACGCCCAGAAGCAGATGGTTCATCGTCGTGTTCGACGCGATGCAGACTCGGAACACACGCGAGACGGAAATGCCCGCCGATTTACACATCGCCGCAACGAGCGGCAGCAGCGTTTCCTTTAAAATCGCGTCCTGCAGCCGCTTCGTGCCGCCGGGCTTGCCCTGCTCAACGATGCGGTTGATGACATCCGCGCCGTAGCGGATCTGGCCGTTGCCCGCAGAAGCCTTGGCCGTCAGCGTGCCGGTCTTTAAATCCATGAGCACGCCCGTGACGGTCGTGGTGCCGATATCGATGGCGCAGCCGTAAAGCGGCGCGGCTTCTTTTTCGGATACGTCCATGATGGTCAGCACGCCATCTGTCAGCGTACCGGCGATCTGCACCTTGAAATTGGCCTCGCGCAGCGTCTTGGCAAGCTTTTTGACGGTGTGATAAGTAAGTTTAACTTCTGTGCAGCCGTCGAATACGTCCTGTGCAAAGCGTGCAAGGCGCTCGGTATCCGGCATGGTGTCGTCGAGCGTCGGCTCGTCCAGCGTAAGGACCGCCTGCACAAAGTCGTTCGTGAAGTCCACGCCTGCGGCCTGCACATCCTGTTGAAGTTGATTGAAAATCGCAATCTCCTCGCCGGAGGACAGGTCTGCCGTCTTCATGCGGCTCTGATAGGCCGAGGCGATGTCAGGGACGAGCACGGTAATGTCTCCGGCTGGCTTCGTTGAGCAACTCAGACGCCAGCCCGCGGCATAGTCCTCGTCGGAGATGTGGCCGGTCTGCACGCCTGTGACCTCGCCGGAAACGAGTTTCACGCGGCACTTGCCGCACGAGCCGTTGCCGTTGCAGGGCGCGTCGATGGCGACATTGGCCGATTTTGCAGCCTCCAAAATGGTGCTGCCGGGCGCGGCGGAGAATTTGACCTCCTGTGCGCCGTTTTCAAATTGGAAGGTGATTTCGTACATGCTGTCTGCGTTCCTTTCCGTCAGAAATGTGGAAACCGCCGCCGGCGGAATACACGAAGTACATCTCCGCCGCCCCCTGCGTGGTATTCATACTCTATACTATAAACAAATCCAGCCCCGCGGTCAAGCCCTGCACGAAAGCAAAAACTTTTTGTACAGTTTTCAGAAACTGTCAAATAATTGTGCGTCATAGACAAATACGGCGTGTTTTGCGGAGCAGAAACTATTGATTCATCCAAAGAAGTGTGGTAAGCTGGGGCTGGTAGGATTTGATGCAGCAAACTGACAGGAGGACGAAAACATGAAAAAATTCATCAACCAGGTCGAGCTTGTAGAGGATCAGATGATTCAGGGCATGGTCAAGGCGTATCCGCAGTATGTACGCAAGCTGGAGTGCGGAAACGTGGTCGTGCGGACGGAAAAGAAAGAAGGAAAGGTCGCGCTGATCTCCGGCGGCGGCTCCGGTCACGAACCGGCACACGGCGGCTACGTCGGCACGGGCATGCTGGACGCGGCAGTCGCGGGCGCAGTCTTTACCTCTCCCACGCCGGATCAGATCTATGAGGGCATCAAGGCCATCGCAACCGACAAGGGTGTTCTGATGGTCATCAAGAACTATACCGGCGACGTGATGAACTTTGAAATGGCCGGTGAAATGGCGCAGATGGACGATATCAAGGTCGCGCAGGTCGTCGTCGACGACGACGTTGCCGTCGATGGCAGTCTCTATACTGTCGGCCGCCGCGGCGTAGCGGGCACGGTTTTTGTCCACAAGATCGCAGGTGCAAAGGCAGAGCAGGGCGCGGAACTGGAAGAGGTTCAGCGCGTGGCGCAGAAGGTTGTGGACAACGTGCGTACCATGGGCGTCGCCATTCGTCCCTGCACGGTTCCGGCGGCGGGTAAGCCCGGCTTTGAACTCGGTGAGGACGAGATGGAGGTCGGCATCGGCATCCACGGCGAACCCGGCACACACAAGGAAAAGCTTCGCCCGGCAGACGAGATCGTCGATCATATTCTGGACAAAATTCTGGCCGATATCGATTACACCGGACGCGAAGTCGCTGTTATGGTCAACTCCTCCGGCGCGACGCCGCTGATGGAACTGTTTATCATCAACAACCATGTTGCCGACGTGCTGGCCGAGAAGGGTATCAAGGTCTACAAGACCTTCGTAGGCGAATATATGACGTCTCTTGAAATGGAGGGCTTCTCCGTGTCCTTGCTGCGGCTGGACGACGAAATGAAAGCGCTTCTGGATGCGCACGCGGACACCATCGCATTCAAGGCATAAACCCAAACGCAAAGGAGAACCGTTATGGTCAATCAGGAACAGGTATTGGAGATCTTACACGCCGTCGGCGAGAAGATCACGGAGGAAAAACTTTTTCTCACGGAACTCGACAACGTTATCGGCGACGGCGACCATGGCATCAATTTGGCGCGCGGCTTCGCCGAGATTGAAAAGAAGCGCCCGATGATGGAGGGCAAGGACATCGGCACGATGCTCAAAACTGCCGGCATGGCGCTTGTGTCCACGGTCGGCGGGGCTTCCGGCCCGTTGTACGGAACGGCGTTCATGCAGGCAGGCAAAGCGCTTGCCGGAAAGACGGAACTGGATGCGCAGGACCTGGTCACGATCCTGGACGCATTCGTCGCGGGCGTGCAGCTGCGCGGCAAGTCCGTGGCCGGAGAAAAGACGATGCTGGATGCCATGATTCCCGCGCGTGATGCGGTAAAAGCGGCGCTGGACGCGGGAAAGAGCGCGAAGGATGCGCTGGTGGACGGCGTGGCCGCGGCAGAGCAGGGCGTTGCGTATACCAAGACCATCATCGCCACCAAGGGCCGCGCAAGCTATCTCGGCGAGCGCAGTCTCGGCCACCAGGACCCCGGCGCGACGTCGTTCACCACGATGCTGAAGGTCGTGGCCGAACGTGTGTGAGGTGCGGCTATGGTCGGATTTGTGATCGTTTCGCACAGTCAAACGCTGGCTGACGGCGTGGTTGAACTGACAAAAATGATGGCTGACGGCGTCCCCATCCGGGCCGCCGGCGGTCTGGAGGACGGCGGTTTCGGCACAAGCTATGAAAAAATTGCAAACGCCATCGAGGAAATTTACTCAGACGACGGTGTGATCGTGCTCATGGATATGGGGTCCGCCGTCATGACGGCGGAAATGGTGCTCGAGTCCATGCCGGAGCGGAAGCTCGTTCTGGCCGACTGCCCGCTGGTCGAGGGCGCAGTCGCTGCAACCGTCAGCGCCATCGCAGGCAGCAACCTCGAGGAGATCATGGACGAACTTCCCGATGTGCGGGAACTGAAAAAGCTGTCGTAATAAAAAGAAGCAGCGTGAAATACGCATCTGTTTTGTAGGGGTCGATGCCCCCATGAGCAGGTGCATTCGGACTCGCCGAGGATTTTCAATAATCCGATACCCCCTTACTGCTGGGCGGACAGAACAGCGGACTTTCATTGTTTCACAAGGAGTCTCTATATGAAAGAATTTCAATACACCATTCAGGACCCCATGGGCTTTCATGCGCGTCCCGCGGGCGCGCTTGTGCGTGCAGCAAAGGCATATGCCAGCAAAGTTACGATCTCCTGCGGGGAAAAGTCCGCGCAGCTGACGCGGCTGATGGCTGTGATGGGGCTTGGCATCAAGCAGGGCCAGACCGTCACCGTCACCATCGACGGCCCGGACGAGGACAAGGCGTTTGCGGAATTGCAGGTGCAATTCCGCGAAAACGCCTGAGGACGCGGCCATGCAGGTATTCACCGGACTTCCCATCTCACAGGGTCTTGCCGCGGGGAAAATCATCTTTCTCGGCACGCAGGAAACTGTCGTCCGGCAGGCAGGCTCCCCACAGGAGGAGCAGGCGCGCTTCGCAGCCGCACAGCAGCAGGCCATAGACGCGCTCGGCGCGCTCTATGAAAAGGCCAAAGCAGAACTTGGCGAAAAGGACGCGGAGATTTTCTCTGTCCACCAGCTTATGGCTGAGGACGAGGACTTTACCGATCTCGTTTCAGAGGCAATCGCAGACGGCGCGGAGGCGTCCGAGGCCGTCCGGCAGGCGGGAGAGCAGTGCGCAGCCATGTTTTCCGGCATGGACGACGATTATATGCGCGAACGCGCCGCCGATGTCCGGGACGTCGCTGCCCGCATCTGCCGCATGTTAAACGGCGAAGCGGAGCATAGTATTCCCGAACCCTGCCTCATTGCTGCCGAAGAACTCACGCCCAGTCAAACCGTGCAGTTTCCGCGCGGATTTGTGCGCGGCATGCTGACTGCGCGCGGCGCAGCGAACTCCCATACGGGCATTCTGGCGCGGACACTTGGCGTCCCGGCTGTTTCGCAACTGCCTGTGTCAGCTGAACTGCACGGACATACGGCAATTCTGGATGGCTTTGCGGGAACGCTGACGCTCGACCCGAACGAACAGATGCTGGCTGAAGCAACAGCGAAAATCGCTGCGCAGCAGGCGCAGCGCGAAGCGCTCCGGCAGCTTGTCTCCGCTCCAAGTGTCACGCAGGATGGACATTCCATCCGGCTCTACGCCAATATCGCGGGCACGGACGATTTGCCGCTGCTGCAGGAGAGCGGCGCGGAGGGCGTAGGCCTGCTCAGAAGCGAATTTCTGTATCTGGGCCGCAGCACCTATCCGACTGAGGACGAACTGTTTGAAAGCTACAAAACAATCGTGCAGGCCATGGATGGCCGGGAAATTATCATCCGCACGCTGGACATCGGCGCGGACAAGCAGGCCGATTATTTTGATATGCCGCCGGAGGACAATCCCGCGCTCGGCCTGCGGGCGATCCGCCTGTGCCTGACGCGTCCCATTCTGTTCCAGACGCAGCTGTGCGCCATTCTGCGTGCGTCGCGCTACGGGAACGTCGGGGTCATGTTCCCGATGGTGACAGGCCCGGATGAACTGCACCGGCTGAAGCAGGCGCTGGCGGACGCGGAGGACGTACTCATTGCACGCGGGGAGCGCTTCGGCCCGTACCGCATCGGCGTAATGATCGAGACGCCTGCGGCCGTGTTTATGAGCGGCGAACTTGCAGGCGAGGTCGATTTTTTCTCCATCGGCACGAACGATCTGACGCAGTATCTGCTGGCTATGGACCGGCAGAACCCGAATCTGGCCCCATTCTGCGACCCGCATCACCCGGCCATTCTGCGCGCGATCCGTCATACTGTCGAATGCGCGCATCAGGCGAGGTGCAGCGTCGGGATCTGCGGCGAACTTGCCGCGGATGAAGACCTGACCGAAGCGTTTTTGCGCATGGGTGTGGACGAACTCTCCGTCGCGCCGGCCCGCATTCTTCCGCTGCGGCAGAAAATCCGCAGTTTGACACTCGGATGAGTTTGCCCGCAGAAAAATCAACGCCCCACTGCTCAAATGGCAGTGGGGCGTATTTATGCACAGCGTACAGCGATCAGATCGTCGGCTGGTTGGCAGCCTCAATGATCTTGACGAACTTCTCGGGGACGAGGGAAGCGCCGCCGATGAGGCCGCCGTCGATATCGGGCTGGGCCAGCAGGTCATAGGCGTTCTTTTCGTTCATGGAGCCGCCGTAGAGGATGGAAATCGCACGGGCGACCTTTGCGCCGTAAAGCTTGCGGATGACCGCACGGATGTGCTCACAGACCTCTTCGGCCTGCTCCGGCGTTGCGGTCTTGCCAGTGCCGATGGCCCAGATGGGCTCGTAGGCAATGATCATCTTGCGGATCTTGTCCTCGCCGATAGAGGCAAGGCCGGTCTTGATCTGCATGGTGATCCATTCCTCGGTGATGCCCGCCTCGCGCTGCTCAAGGCTTTCGCCGACGCACATGATGGGGATCAGGCCGTTTTCGAGGGCTGCAAGAACCTTCGCGTTGACATCCGCATTCGTCTCGCCCATGGCGCGGCGCTCGGAATGGCCGAGGATGACGTACTTGCAGCCGGCGTCGAGCAGCATGTTGGCCGCGATCTCGCCGGTGTAAGCGCCGGAAGCGTTGGCGTTGCAGTTTTCAGCGCCGATGCCGATACGCGTTTCCCGCATGGCGCGCACAGCTGCCGGAATGCAGACGGCAGGCACGCACAGCGCAACGTCGCACCAGCGGCCGCGCGGCATGATGGTTTTGAACTCGGTCATGAAGGCCTTCGTCTCGGTCGGGGTCTTGTTCATCTTCCAGTTGCCGGCGATGACAGTCTTGCGGTATTTTCTGTTCATGATGTGAAGTCTCCTATATCTAAATAAATCAAAATTACAGTTTGTCTGTTCCGTCTTGTAGGGGCCGACGATTCTGTCGGCCCGGAGAAGGGCTTGTTCGCCTCAAAGCCTCCTCTTGTCATGCCCGCATGATAAGGGGAGGTGGCATTTGCAAAGCAAATGCCGGAGGGGATTTGTTTCAAGTTTCAGAGGGTTTCCGAGGCTGGCGTAGGGGCGGACGCCTCTGTCCGCCCGATGAGCAGCCGCGAATTCTTGCAGTACTCTGTAGGGGCCGATGCCCTCATCGGCCCGCCGGGAAGTTACGAATTCGCCGCAGATTTCCGTATAAACGGTGCAATCTGCCGGGTCGATGCGACGCCCGCAGGCTAGTTTCGAGGCGCAACCGCGCATCGCGCGGCTCTTAGCGCCGAAGATGGGCATCGACCCCTACAGGCAAGTGGGGAAGTGCATACGGATTCGCCCTGGATTTCCGAAAAAAAGCACTGCATCCAGCGGGCGGACAGAGTCGTCCGCCCCTACATCCTTCGTTACCGACGAGAGATTTTCGTGCAGGGCAAGGCGGGTGCAGGCGTACATACTGTACGTCAAGTCCGGCCTACGCGGCCATGCGCGGAAAGATCCGGCGGCGTATTTCAGGGCTTTATTTGTCCTGCAGGCAGGCGATGCCGGGCAGTTCCAGACCCTCAAGGAATTCGAGGGATGCGCCGCCGCCGGTGGAGATGTGAGTGATCTTGTCAGCAAAGCCAAGCTGCTCGCAGGCAGCTGCGGAGTCGCCGCCGCCGACGATGGTCACAGCGTCGGAATCGGCCAGCGCCTGCGCAACGGCGATCGTGCCCTTGGCAAGCGTCGGGTTCTCGAATACGCCCATCGGCCCGTTCCAAACGACGGTCTTTGCGTTCTTGACAGCGTCGGCAAACAGCGCGCGGGTCTTCTCGCCAATGTCCAGACCTTCCTTGTCAGCCGGGATGGCGGTCACATCGACCGTCTCAACTTCGACAGGCGCATCGATGGGGTTCGGGAAATCGGCCGCAACGACAGTGTCGATCGGGAGCAGGAGCTTGACGCCCTTTTCCTCGGCCTTTTTCATCATGTCCTTGCAGTAATCGACCTTCTCTGCGTCGAACAGGCTCTTGCCGATGCCGTAGCCCTTGGCCGCGACAAACGTATAGGCCATGCCGCCGCCGATGATGAGCGTATCGACCTTCTCGAGAAGATTATTGATCACGTTCAGCTTGTCGGAAACCTTTGCGCCGCCGAGGATGGCGACGAACGGACGCTCCGGATCGGCCAGTGCCTTGCCCATGATGGAAACTTCCTTCTGCACCAGATAGCCGCAGACGGCGGGCAGATAATTGGCAACGCCGGCTGTGGAGGCATGCGCGCGGTGCGCGGTGCCGAAGGCGTCGTTCACAAAAATGTCAGCCATGGATGCAAGCTTCCTGGAAAGTTCGGGGTCGTTCTTCGTCTCACCCTTTTCAAAGCGGGTGTTCTCAAGCAGCATGACCTCGCCGTCCTTCAGAGAAGCGGCCAGAGACTGTGCGCTTTCGCCCACAACATCCTTGGCCATCTTGACCGGCTGGCCCAGAAGTTCGGACAGGCGCTCGGCAACGACCTGAAGTGAGAACGCGGGATCCGGACCGTTCTTGGGCTTGCCCATGTGGGAGCAGAGGATGACGCGGGCGCCATGCTTGACAAGATACTGGATGGTCGGCAGCGCGGCGACGATGCGCTTGTCGCTCGTGATCTTGCCGTCCTTGGTGGGGACGTTAAAGTCGCAGCGGCAGAGTACGCGTTTCCCGGCGACGTCGATATCTTCAACAGACTTTTTGTTGTAGTTCATAGAGGTTCCTCCTTATTTTGATTACGGGCAGAGCCCGCTTTGTTTACGGATTCCATTCCGCCATTTTTCCTTCGGTCTTCAGATGCGGGAAATCCTGCTGCCGCAGCGCCTCAAACACGCCGATGGCAGCGGAATTGCTGAGGTTGAGACTCCGCGCCTCCGCGCGGATAGGGATGCGGACGCAGCTGTCGTAATGTGCAGCCAGAAAGTCCTCCGGCAGCCCCTTCGTTTCCTTTCCGAAAAACAGATAGGTACCGTCAGGGTAATCGGCCTCGTCATAGCGGCGGGGAGCCTTGGTCGAGAACAGGCGCATGCAGGCGGGCTGGTTTTTTGCGAAGAAATCATCCAGATCCTCATACACGCGCACATCGACCAGATGCCAGTAATCAAGCCCCGCGCGCTTCACGGCCTTGTCCGAAATATCGAAGCCCAGCGGCTTCACCAAATGCAGGACACTGCCTGTCGCGGCGCAGGTCCGCGCAATATTCCCGGTGTTGGCCGGAATTTCAGGTTCTACCAGTACAACATGCAGCATACGAAAAACTCCCTGCCCGCCGTTTTGCGGCAGGCAAGCATATTCTATGACAGAACATCGCAGATTTCAACTGTTTTTCAGAAAAAAATAAGGTTTTTTACGAAAAAAATTTCTTTTTGCTGCGCATAAAATTTGGCTGATTTGCCGTTCTTATGGCTGCCAGTCGATCTGCTTCTGACCGTGCTGCGCGAGAAACGCATTGATCTGCGAAAACGGTCTGCTGCCGAAAAAGCCCCGGTAGGCGCTTAAAGGGCTCGGGTGCGGGGCTTGCAGGACGAGGCGCGGATATGGGCTGTGGGCTGCAATCCCGACCTTTTTCTGTGCGTGTGCGCCCCAGAGGACGAACGCCACCGGCTGCGGCAGCGCGGCCAGCCGCTGCACGACTGCGTCCGTAAATGTCTGCCAGCCGAAATCTTTATGGCTTGCGGCCTTTCCCGCCTCCACGGTCAGGCTGCTGTTGAGCAGAAACACGCCCTGCTTTGCCCACGCAGTCAGATCGCCGCTGTCCGGCGGCGTGATGCCGCAGTCTGATTGCAGTTCGGTAAATAGATTGCGCAGCGACGGCGGCAGCTTCACGCCCGGATTCACGGAGAACGCAAGCCCGTTGGCCTGTCCCGGTTCGTGATACGGGTCCTGTCCCAGAATCACGGCCCGCACCGCCTCCGGCGGTGTGAGCCGGAAGGCTGCAAACAGCGCCTCGCGCGGCGGATAGACTGCCGCCGCAGCATAGGCCGCATCCACCCGCTCCGAAAGTGTCCGCCAGTACGGCTTTTCCAACTCCTCCTGCAAAAGCGCCTGCCACGCGCCGAGTTCTTCCGCTTTCATCCTGTTTCCTCCTTAGTTTCCCCGATTTTTCCGCAATATTGCTATGCAAAAGCATAGCAATATTCAGAAATGTGCCATTTCCTCGCCCCTGCGGGGCAACCGGAAATGATGCACAAAAACTTCATGCACCGCATCTGCACATTTTCGCGGTGCCCATACATGAAGTTTTATACCATATAAAATACCGGAACACAAGCGCCGCCCGGCGCATAGGGTTTTGCGAGGTGATTGTATGCAGATCTATGTGGTAAAGCCCGGCGATACGCTGTATTCCATCGGCCGGACGCTTTCTCTCGCGCCGGGGTTCCTCGCGCGCTACAACGGCCTGCAGGAGCCGTACCGGCTGGCCGTGGGGCAGAGCCTGCTGGCCCTGTACCCGGAAAAGGCCGTGACCGTCCAGGCCGGGGATACGCTTTCGTCCATTGCGGCCTCGGCCGGGACGGATGTGCTGTCTTTATTCCGGATGAATCCGAACCTGTCCGGCTCCGACCGGATCTATCCGGGGCAGATCCTCGTGACGCAGCTGGAGCAGAACCGGACGCGCAGCGCGTTCGTCGCTGGGTACGCGTATCCGTATGTGCAGGAATCCGTCCTGCGCGGTATCCTGCCGTTTACCGGTGCGCTGATGCCGTTTACCTACGGCTTCACGCCGGAGGGTGCGCTCGTGCCGATGGATGACGAGCGGCTGCTGGCTCTGGCAGAGGACTACGGCGTGCGCCCGTTCCTGCACCTGTCAACACTGACGGCAGCGGGAACGTTTTCCGCCGCACAGGCGGCGGTTGTGCTGCGAAGCGAAACGCTCCAGCGGACGCTTGCCGAGGCGGCGCTTCAGAAAATGCAGGAAAAAGGCTATCAGGGGCTGGACGTAGACTTTGAATATCTGGGCCAGGAACTGGCGGAAGCGTATGCGCAGTTCCTTACACTCCTGCACGAGCGTCTTGCCCCTTACGGCTTGCCGCTCATTGCCGCCCTTGCTCCCAAAACCTCTGCCGACCAGCCCGGCACGCTCTACGAGGGCCACGACTACGCCGCCGTCGCCTCTGCTTGCGACGCGGTGCTGCTGATGACGTATGAATGGGGCTACACCTATGGTCCGCCGATGGCGGTGGCGCCGATTGGGGCGGTGCGGCGGGTGGTGGAGTTTGCGCTGACGCAGATGGAGCCGGGGAAGATTCTGCTGGGGTTTCCAAACTATGCTTACGACTGGACACTGCCGTTCACGGCGGGAGCGACGCGGGCGCAGTCCATCGGGAACGAGGCCGCGCCGCTGCTCGCGGCGCAGTACGGCGCGGAAATTCAATTTGACGAGCAGGCGCAGACACCGTATTTCACTTATCAGGACGAGGCCGGACAGCCGCACGAAGTCTGGTTCGAGGACGCGCGCAGCGCGCTGGCAAAGTTCGGCCTGCTGACGGAATATGGCCTGTCAGGGCTCGGCTACTGGAACTTCATGCGGCCATTTGCAGCGGGATTCAGCCTGCAGAATTACCTGTTTTCCATCCCTTGAGTAACCGATGATTCAATCGTCCGCGGTTGCTAATTCAATCAGCGGTTACTTGAGTGTCTGCGTTGACAAAATCCGGCGGGTGCGGTATGATAAAAAAAACGATAAAAGGAGGGACTTTACATGCCCGCATCCAAGGTTTATTTTACCGATTTCCGCTGCCGCATCGGCGTGAGCCAGCTCGATAAGCTTCGGAAGCTGCTGGAACAATCAGAGTTTTCCCAAATCGACTTTGACGGCAAATTCGTCGCCATCAAGCTGCACTTCGGCGAGCTCGGCAACCTGTCGTTTCTGCGCGCGAACTATGCCAAGGTCGTCGCCGACTTCATCAAGGAACGCGGCGGTAAGCCCTTCATCACCGACTGCAACACACTCTATGTCGGCAGCCGCAAAAATGCGCTGGAGCATATGGACACCGCGTACTTAAACGGCTATTCCCCGTTCTCCACCGGCTGTCATGTCATCATCGCCGACGGTCTGAAAGGTTCGGACGATATCGAGGTTCCCGTCGCGGGCGGCGAATACTGCAAGACCGCCCGTATCGGCCGGGCCGTGATGGACGCGGATATCGTGATCTCACTGGCACACTTCAAGGGCCATGAGGAAGCGGGCTTCGGCGGCGCGCTCAAGAACATCGGCATGGGCTGCGGCTCGCGTGCGGGCAAGATGGCCATGCACGCCGACGGCAAGCCGTATGTCGAAACAGACCTGTGCGTCGGCTGCGGCGCCTGCGCGAAGATCTGCGCGCACAACGGCCCGCAGATCGAAAACAAAAAATACCGGATCGACCAGAACAACTGCGTCGGCTGCGGCCGCTGCATCGCGGTCTGTCCCAAGGACGCCATCCATCCGACTTTCCAAGCCAGCGTCAGGCTCCTCAACTGCAAGATCGCCGAATACGCCAAGGCCGTTCTGGACGGTCGTCCCAGCTACTGCATCAACATTGTCCGCGACATCTCGCCGAACTGCGACTGCCACCCGGAAAACGACGTCCCCATTGTCCCGGACGTCGGCATGTTCGCATCCGCCGACCCCGTCGCGCTGGATCTGGCCTGCGCCGAGGCTATCAACCGTCAGCCGGTTCTTCCAAACAGCGCCATCACCGATCTGAAGCACGAGCACGACTGTGACCGCTTCCATGCCGCGCATGACAATACGCACTGGCAGGATCTGATCGAGCACGGCAAAAAACTCGGCATTGGGCAGGATACCTACGAACTTGTGACCATCCGCTGAATCACGCACCAACCCCCGGGAAGGCATCTGCCATCCCGGGGGTTCAACATGTCAAGCCTGCCCCTGCCAAGCTTTCGGCGAATCCGTACTACTTTGCAAGTTTTGAGTACAAGGCTAATTTGCCACAACCATTCAAAGGCAACTGCCATCAAATTTGTTGTTTCGTGACAGGCGGCGCGTACCATGGCGCCCGTAGGGTAAGTATGTGGGTTCGTAGAGACTCAATAAATTGATGCTTGCTAAAATGGTACCCGCAGAACGCACCAACCGCGTCCAAGCGCCCTTTTCTCCCCTATCTTTTCCCGCGCAAGGGAAAAGATAGGGCCGCCGGCGGCGCATCGGAAACGCTTCGCTGGTTTGCACTTTGGTGGCTAGGCCTCGACGGAACGAGCAGCTGCTGTTTGCGGGATTTTATTGTCCCAGCGGCATGACGCCTAGCTGAACCTCGGCGATGGAGGCAAAGCCGTACAGATCGCCTGCGCGGACGGTGTACCAGCCGTCAAAATCTCCAAGTACCGTCACTGCCGTCCCGTTCGGCACCTGCGCCAGAATCTCCGCATCCGTCTGCGGGTAAGCGCGCAGCGCCATGTACCCGTTCTCGCCTGCGGCCTCGGCATCGAATTCGTCACCCGGCGTCAGGAACGGAACACCGAAATACTCCGTCACACCTAGGGCCAGCACCCGCGCAATTTCATCCAGGTTGCCCGTCAGCCAATTTGCGTCCTCCGTGTTGTCGTGATATCCGAGTTCGGCCAGCACGGCCGGGGCCCGCGTCCGACGCAGTTCACCGATGATCGTGGACGAGCGCGCCTGCACCCGGTCCGGAAGCGGATAGATGGGCTTGATGTTATCAACCAGAATGTTCGCCATGCGAAGCCCGGCCTCGCTCGTCGGATAATAATAAATGTCCACGCCGCGCAGCCGTCCGGACAGCGCCTGCGGCGCGGCGTTGGAATGCAGCGCCAGATGGAAATCCTGCCGGGATGCGTTGGAATCGCGGATAGACTGCGCGGCGCTGCCGTCCGGGTCGTTGCGCGTGACGGTGATGCCGCTCGCGTGCAGATACGGCATCATTTCATCGGCCAGCGCGTTCATCCAATAGCGCTCGTCACCGGTTGTGATGTAGGGATTGAAATACTGTGTGGACGGACTTAAGAATAAAAATGGCATATTTTCGCCCCTGCCTTCCCTTGGGGAACCTCCGAATCAGAGTTTCCCCTGATTTGCTGGCATATTCTATGCAGGCACGGTTTTATTGTTTACACTCTGCCGAGTTTGTGATACCATAGCTGTTAGACAAGAAGGAGTTTGACGCTATGCAGTATATTATTCTGGATATGGAGTGGAACCAGCCGTGGCCGGGCTCGTACAGCGCAAAAAAGGCGCTGCCGTCGCCGATGCGCGGCGAGATCGTGCAGATCGGCGCCGTGCGCATGACGCAGGAGCAGCAGATCGCGGACGAGTTCCAGATCCTCATCCGGCCGCAATATTTTAAGAAAATGAACCGCAAGGTCGCCTCGCTCACCGGCATCCGCGACAGTTTGCTCCGCGAAAAGGGTGTGCGTTTTCCAGAGGCCGCCGCGCAGTTTGCAGCGTGGTGCGGCGAGGACTGCGTGTTTTTGACGTGGGGCTTTGACGATATCACGATCCTGCGGGAGAATCTTGCGGTGTTCGGACTGGAGAGCGGGTGGACGGCGCGCTGGTACAACGCGCAGCTGATCTTCAACGCCCAGACCGACGGCTCCGGCGCGCAGAAGGCGCTCTCGACCGCTATGCAGATGATGGATATCGCCCCCACCCGCGCTGCGCACGATGCGTTGGGCGACGCGTATCACACGGCGCTTGTCTGCCAGCATCTGCGTCTCGCGGACGGCATCGCCGCGTATGAGGCCGCCGTGCAGGCGCACGAGAATGGCTTCCACGGTGCGGAACTGCCCGGCTGCGTGCGGCGGGCCGTGTTCCATGGCTACGCCGACAAGACCGCCGCGCTCGGCGCAATGAGCGGGCAGGAGAATCGCTGCCCCGTCTGCGGCGAGCAGATGACGGCGGGAAAATGGTACCCGCAGCAGGGACGGCGGTATCTGTCCCGCGCCAGATGCGAAACGGATGGCGAGTTTTATATCCGTATCCGTCTGGTGCAGGAGGACGGCACGCTGCGCGTCAGCCGTCTGGTCTACGAGCCGACCGAGCAGGTCACGAAAAGCTACACCGCACTCAGCCAGAAGCCCCGCGCACACCGTGCCCGCCGCCGCAGGCCCGCACGCGTCAAGGCAAAGCCGACAGAGCCGAAAAACGGATAAGAAAAATCGCCATGCCCGGCAGTTGTGCTGAGCATGGCGATTTTTTAAGTCTCTTGGGGTTTTGCAGGCTTTTTATCAAAGCCATGAACCCAGTCGGAGAAGTGGTAATAAAGGAAATAGACAATCGAACTGAGCGACCATGTGATGGGATAGGCCATGTAGATATACTGGATCTCGTGGACGATGCCCATGACGATGGTGATATATGCGATACGCACCACGCACCAGAACAGCAGCATGATAACCATCGGCACGAAGGCCTTGCCTGCGCCGCGGCAGATCGACGCAATCGCGTGGGAGTATGCCAGCAGGCAGAAGAACAGCGCCGTCGTTCGCATCTGGCGCGTGCCGAGTTCGACGACCTCCGGCGTGGGGCTGAACAGCGCGACAAGCTGCGGCGCAAGCAGATACATCGTCACGCCGATGATCTCCGCGATCACAACAGACGCGATGATACCGAAGCGTGAGCCCTTTTTCGCCCGGTCGTGAAGCCCGGCGCCGAGATTCTGGCCGACGAAGGTCGTCAGCGCCATGGTGAAGCTGGTGACAGGCAGGAACGCAAAGCCCTCCAGCTTGGAATACGCACCGTAGGCCGCCATGGCAACCTTGCCGAAGGAGTTGATATTGGACTGGACAATAACATTTGCAAAGCCGATGACGGAGTTCTGCACACCGGACGGCAGACCGTAGCGGATGATCTGGCCGAGCATTTCGCGGTCGATATGCAGCTTTTTCAGCTCGACCTGATAGATCGTACCCTTCTTCATCAGATGGATCATGCACAGGATCATGCTGACAGCCTGTGAGATCGTCGTGGCGACGGCAGCTGACCACACGCCCCAATGGAACGCGCCGATAAACAGCAGATCGAGCACAATATTGGTAAGGGACGAGATGATCAGATAATAGAGCGGCCGCTTGCTGTCACCGAGAGCGTTCATGATGCTCTTGCACATATTGTACATGACGACGGCCAGGACGCCAATGAAGTAATACCGGAAGTATGCGATCGCGTCCGGCAGAACCTCCGGCGCGGTACCCATCCAGCGCAGGAACATCGGCGTCAGCCACACGCCCACCACCGTCAGAATCACGCCGCTGATCAGGCCCAGCATCACGTCCGTATGGATGGCTCTGGACACGCGGTCATAGTCACCCGCGCCGAAATAGCGGGAAATGGTCACACCTGCACCCATGGAGAGGCCGGTAAAAAAGCTGATGAGCAGAAAGATCAGCGGGCCGGACGCACTGACAGCCGCCAGCGCCTCATCCCCCAAAAACCGGCCGACGATCAGTGCGTCCGCCGTATTGTAAAGCTGCTGGAACACCTGACTGAGAAATACCGGCACGGCAAACTGTACGATCAGCTTCCATGCGCTTCCCTTTGTCATATCCAGCGTATTTCCGCCCACAGCGCACCCTTCCCTTCGCGTAAAAAATACCGCGGATACAGCGCGATATGTAATAGGATATCAGAAACAAGCAGAAAATGCAAACCAGTTTTTTCCGTGTGCTGCCCGGCCCTTACGGCAAAACAGCTTCCTCCGCCTCATTTGCCTGCTGGATGGTGACGGGCTGCTGCGGAGCATCGGAAAACTCGAGTTGGATTACAGCCTGCGGGAAATTGACCGAGCAGGACGTGCATTTTCCGTGTTCGGCCGCAAGCTGCCTGGCAAGTGTGAGCAGCTGCTGTAGAACGTCCCGGTTTAGTCCTCCGCCGCGCCAGTGGAACACGAACGATGTCCGCTTTTTCCGCAGCGCCTGCGCAAGCCGCTTTTCCAGATCTTTGGGCTTTGTGAACGAAACATTCCGGTAGTAAAAGCCCTTCCCGTCCGTACAGGCGGGAACAGGCAAGACGAGTGGTTCGTGGTCACGGAAAAATCTGCCGTCGTCGAGATTAAAATAGTCGTACCGCTTTTCGCCCCGTTGGAGCGAGTTGTCAAACGTCGCGTCGAGGTGGTAATACTGCCCGCC